>Ga0315912_10000199_pt1 | contig 131998 bp, 126 predicted proteins | sample VfabasoilMG_FD_204469 | JGI IMG/M metagenome (GOLD analysis project Ga0315912, IMG submission 204469) | Garden soil microbial communities collected in Santa Monica, California, United States - V. faba soil | ecosystem: Environmental > Terrestrial > Soil > Garden | place: USA: California...
AAGGTGAGCTCGCCCACCACGGCTACGTCGCTGCGGCACGGCGCTTCGAGCAGAAGGGAGCAGACGGCGCCGAAGATGGCGACCCCAATGCCAGCGAAGTCCTGCACCGCCCGCGCGCGTGGGATGTGCAGGTGCAGGTCGAGATCCTTGATCCAGTCGTCGGGCAGCGCGAGCTTCTGCGAACGCGAGCGCACGAAGGAAACCGCAGTCTGCGCGGCTTCCGCCAGGACCGGGCCCAGGCTGCCCGTCACGCGCACGCCGCCCTTACCTGGCATGCGGCTCACCTCGACGAGCAAGAGCTCTCCGCCGGCCGGGCTATGCCCGAGACCCGCTGCCACCCCGGGGGCGAGTGTGGGCTCGGCCGTTTCTGGCTCGTGCAGCGGCGGGCCCAGGAGATCCTGCACCAGCTGGGGCGTCACCAGCACGCCGCGCACCTCCTTGCCCTCCACTAGGCGCACGGCCATCTCTCGACACACCGAAGCGATCGCGCGCTCCAGGCTGCGTACTCCAGCTTCCCTGGTGTAGCGCTCGATCAAGGCCTCGAGTCCTAGGTCGTCGAAGATGAGCTGCCCGTCCTTGAGCCCCGAGGCCGCCACCTGCTTGGGCACGAGGAAGCTCTTGGCGATCTCGCGCTTCTCGCGCTGGGTGTAGCCAGGCACCTCGATGATCTCGAGCCGATCGGCCAGCGCCTCGGGAATGTTCCCCCGGTAATTGGCGGTGCAGAGGAACACCACCTTCGACAGGTCGAAGCCGAGCTCCAGGTAGTGATCCGCGAACGCCTCGTTCTGAGCCGGGTCGAGCACCTCGAGCAATGCCGACGCCGGATCTCCGCGCATGTCGCTGCCCATCTTGTCCACCTCGTCCAAGACGAGCACGGGATTGTTGGACCCGACCTTCTTCAGCGCCTGGATGATGCGCCCCGGCAGCGCCCCCACGTAGGTTCGCCGGTGGCCGCGGATCTCCGCCTCGTCGCGCACGCCGCCGAGCGCAATCCTGCCGTACCGGCGCCCCATGGCGCGAGCGATCGAGCGGCCGAGCGACGTCTTGCCCACGCCGGGCGGCCCCACGAAGAGCAAGATCGGGCTCTTGTTGTCGGGCCTGAGCTGCCGAATCGCCGAGTACTCCACGATGCGCTTCTTGACCTCTTCCAGGCCGTGGTGGTCCTGATCCAGGCAGCGCCTCACCTCGGCGACGTCGAAGCGGTCGGGCGTGGAGCTGCGCCAGGGCAAATCGAGAATCCACTCCACGTAGGTGCGGGCCACCTGATACTCACCCGACTGACTCTGCATGCCCGCCAAGCGCGAGAGCTGCTTCCTGGCAGCTTGCCTTGCCTCGTCGGGCAGATCCATCAGGGCTAGGCGTTCGCGCAGCTCGTCCACTTCGTCGTCATCGTCGGCGCTCTCCCCGAGCTCGTCCCTGATGGCGCGCATCTGCTTGCGCAGCACATAGGCGCGATGACTCTTGGTCATCTCCGTTTCGACCAAGTTCGAGATCTCCGACTTGATGCGCAGGCTTTCGAGCTGCCGATCCAGCATGCGCGAGACGATGTCGACGCGTTTGACCGGGTCGATCGCCTCGAGCACGCTCTGCCGCACGGGCACGCTCGCCAGCTCCTCCGGCAAGTTCGACGCAATCAGGTCGGCCAGGGCGCCTGGGGACTCGACGTTGTCCAGGATGGCCGCGGTCTCCTTGGGCAGATCCGACATGAAGGCGAGCGCTTGCCGTGTCTTCTCGCGCAGTTCCGTAGCCTTCTGAATCAGCGCGGGCGACGCTTCGTGGGCGGCGTCGTCCGCCATCCGCCGCACCTCTGCACGCATGTACGGCTCGAGGCCAACCGCTTCCAGCACGTGGAAGCGACTGACGCCGTTGAGCACCACCGAGTAGCTACCCGCGCTGATGCGAATCACCTTCACCACGCGGGCTAGCGTGCCCACCGTGTAGAGATCGTCGAACGTAGGCTCGACGACGGCGGGGTCCCGCTGCGCCACGACGCCCACGAGCGACCCGTCTTGGTCGAGCTCTTCCACCAGCCGGATGCTGCGCGGCCGACCCACGTTGATGGGGACGACGGACATCGGGAAGAGCACCGAGTTGCGGAGGGGCAGGATGGCCACCCGCTCGGACGGGGGATGCACAGGCGCAGCCGTCATGCGCCTGACACTACTCCAAGGGCCAGAGGTGTCACGCGTCGCTCGCGGGACAGGAAGGCCGTCGTCCAGCCGGCGTCCAGCCGTCGTCCACAAGCCGGGCCGCCAAAGGTGACGCTTTTTCGGGCCTGTGGTAGCCCTACCCGGCATGGGCCCTGCCTCCTCTCGCCCCGTTTGGTCGCATTTGCTCGCGATCTCATTCTTGGCGGGGGTCCTCCTGGGCTGCCATGCCGAGCCGGAGCCGGTCACGCCCAAGCACGCCGTCGACGCCTACGCCAAGGCCGTGCGCGAGAAGCGCTACGACGACGCCTACGCCCTACTGAGCCGCGACGCCCGCCGAGTGTTGACGCGAAAGGAGTTCGAGCGGCGCCTGGAGAGTGACCCGGAGGAAACGGCGCTGCTCCTGGCCGGCCTCGGCGCCTCCTCCGACGAGGCCACGGTCCGCGCGACCATCACGGGCAAGAACGGCGAGACGCTCGAGCTCGTGTACGAAGGCGACGCCTGGCGCATCGAAGAGCGGGCTGTCGACCTCTACGGTCAGCGCACGCCCCGGGACGCGCTTGGCTCTTTCGTCCGCGCCTACGACGCCGAACGCTGGGACGTGCTCCTGCGCTTCGTCCCCGATGGCGAGCGCGAAGGCATGGACGAGAAGGTGCTCAAGAGCGCCTGGCAGGGCGAGCAGAAGGCGGAGATCGCGGCCATCGTCGAGGGGCTGCGGGCATCGCTTTCGGCCGCTCCGATCGAGGAGCTCGGCGGCCGTGCCAGCATGACCTACGCTGGCGGCGGCACCGTCGAGCTGGTCTTGGAACGTGGGCTGTGGAAGATTCAGGACTTCAAATGACGGGGCGCAAAGGCTCGATTACGCGGACCACGTCGGAGACGGACATCTCCGTGGCCATCGACTTGGACGGCAGCGGGAAACACCAAATCTCGACGCCGATCCCATTTCTTTCGCACATGCTCGAACAGTTGCCTCGGCACGGCCTCTTCGACCTCGAGGTGCAGGCCAAAGGCGACGTGTCGATCGATGGCCACCACACCACCGAGGATGTCGGCATCGTGCTGGGGAAGGCGCTCCAGCAGGCGCTCGGCGATCGCAAGGGCATCCGGCGCTACGGCTCGGCCACCCTCGTCATGGACGAAGCCCGCGTGACCGTGGCGCTCGACCTGTCGGGGCGCTCCTTCTTCGTTTGGGACGCAGAAGTCCCCAAGGCGAAGATCGGCGAGTTCGACTCGGAGCTGGCGGAAGTCTTCTTCGAGGCGGTCGCTCGCAGCGCTCAGATCAACCTGCACGTTGCCCTGCACCGCGGCCAGAACCTCCACCACATCGTCGAGATCAGCTTCAAGGCCCTAGCGCGCGCATTGCGTCAGGCGTGCGAAATCGACCCGCGCGCTACCCTTGCCATCCCCTCCACCAAAGGAGTGCTCGACTAGGATGCAGGTCGCGCTGATCGACACCGGCCACGCCAACCTGCGCTCGGTTTTGCGTGCCCTGGAGCGCGCGGGCGAAGGTGAGGCCGTTTCCGTGCGCACCACCCACGACCCCGACGAGATCCGGCGCGCGGACAAAGTCGTGGTGCCAGGCCAAGGTGCATTCGGCGACTGCCTCACGGCCCTTCGAGCCAAGGGGGCCGATACCGCGGTGCTCGAGCACATTCGCGCCGGAAAGCCGTACCTCGGCATTTGCCTGGGGCTGCAGGCGCTGTTCGAGGGGAGCGACGAGTCGCCCCAAACGGCCGGCCTCCGGGTCTTCTCCGGCCGCTGCGAGCGCCTGACCGTCGCGCCCGGCATCAAAATCCCCCACATGGGCTGGAACTCGCTCGAGCTCTCCGCCGAGCCGCACCCGGTGCTCCGAGAGGCGGCGGGGAGCGGATCCTGGTTCTATTTCGTGCACTCCTACCACGCGCTGCCGACCGATCCGGGCGTCCTGCACGCGTCGGTGGTCCATGGACCGCATCGAGTCACGGCTGCCGTCGCCAAGGACAACGTCCTGGCCACGCAGTTTCATCCAGAAAAGAGCCAGGCAGCGGGCCTGCGCTTCCTGCGCGCGTTTTTGGGCTGGTCGGGGTGATGGCATGACCTCTCCCGTGCCTGCCGACGCGCTCGAAGGCCCCGGTCGCCCAAAGGCAGCCCCGCGCGCGCGGTCCTTGAAGACCGACGCGCTCAACCTGCCGAATCTGCTCACCATGGGGCGCATCCTGGTCATCCCGCTCGTGCTCTGGCTGCTCGACCAGGGCACACCCAAGGACTGCATCTACGCCGCGCTCGTGTACTCGGCTGCCGCCATCACCGATCTGCTCGACGGCTGGCTCGCGCGGAGGATGGGCATCGTCAGCGTCCTTGGAAAGTTCCTGGATCCGCTGGCGGACAAGCTCCTCGTGATGGCGGCCCTCGTCTGGATGGTGCCGATGGGGCGCGTGCCGGAGTGGGCGGTGGTTTTGCTCCTGGCCCGCGAGATCAGCGTCACGGGGCTGCGCAGCATTGCCAGTAGCGAAGGACTCGTCATCAGCGCGGGCGGCAGCGGCAAGAACAAAACTGCACTGCAGATGGTGGGCATCCTGTGCCTGATGCTCGGCTATCCCTACGAGATCCACCTCGGCATCGTGGACTTGGGGCGCGTGGACCTGGTGGTCGTCGGGAGGGCCCTGGTCTACATTTCACTCATTTTCTCGATCCAGAGCGCGGTCAGCTACCTGTTCCTGTTCGCCCGCGCTGCCGGCGAAGGGCCCAAGACTTGAGGGGAGTTGAGGCGAGCGCTCTTCCCTCGGGGCGGCTCCCTTGAGGGGAGCGCTGGTCCTTTGGGTCGGCGCCTTGAGGGGCGCGCTGGTCCTTCTGGTCGGCTCCCTTGAGGGGAGCCTTGTGCCCTGATAGAGGGCCGCCATGAAGATTCGGTCGACCTTGCTTCTGCGAGCGGGCCTGTTGACGGGCGCCCTCGGCTTTCTGGGCCTGATCGGCTGCCAGGGCCAAACGGAGGGCGAGCGCTGCTCCTTGCTCAACGGAAGCGCCGACTGCGTGGGCGATCTGGTGTGCACGGCTGCGAGCACGCTCAGGGCCGACGACGGGGTCAACCGCTGCTGTCCGGACGGTGGGACGCCCACGGACGACCGTTGCGCGCGGCGCATTTCGGGCGGCGACGGCACCGGCGGCAGCGGCGGCCTGGGCGGAGCCAGCGGCAGCGGAGGCGGGACCATCGGCAGCGGCGGAACGAGCGGAACCTCGGAGTGCCGCTACACCAGCGACTGCGACGACGGGCTCGTCTGTGGCCCCACGGGCCAATGCCAAGCGGAGTGCCAGGACGACATCGACTGCGACGACGGGCTCGTCTGCAGCTCGGATCAGCGCTGCGTCAGCCCCACGCCGTGATCCCACTCGGGCTGGCGACGCTGACCCAGAACCCGATCCTGGTCGGGGCTCGCCTGACCGAGCGCGCAGAAGGACGGGTCGTCCTCGCCGACGCGCTCGTGACCGTCGTTGCGCGAGACGAAGCCTCAGACGAAGCAGGGCGCGATGCATCGCGCGCACCCCAAGGCGCAGCCCAGGGCGACCTCGTCGTCGCCGAGCTCAGCTTGGATGCGGCCGGCGGCCTCGTCTGCTCGTCGCTCGGGCGGCTGGTGCCCGGGACGGCCACTGCCCTGCCCCAGCCCGCCCAGCCGCTCGTCCTGCGCCACGCGGCGGAGCGCACCATTCGGCAGTACTTCGAAGGCGAACGCTTCCTCGAGCTCCGCACGCCGACCTTCGGCGTGTGTCCTGGCCTCGATCCGCACGTGCATGCCCTGGGCAGCGTGCCCGGGCTCGGCGGGCCAGAGCACCTGATGACTTCCCCCGAGCTCTACATGAAGCGGGCGCTCGCCATGGGCGTACCGCGCTGCTTTCAGCTCGCTCCTGTCTTTCGCGCCGAGGAGCTCGGCCCCTGGCACGAGCCCGAGTTCACGCTGATCGAGTGGTACCGCGCCTACGAGGGCCTCGACGCCGCGCTGACCGACACCGAACACCTCGTGTGCCAGGTAGCCGAGACCTTGCGCCACAAAGGCGCCCCCTCGCCCTCCCGCACGCTCGACCTCCGCCCTCCTTTCCCTCGCCTCTCCGTGCGTGAGGCCTTCCGCGCCTACGCGGGCATTCAGGACAGCCACGACCTCGCCGCCGTCGATCCAGCGCGGTATTTCCAGATCTTCGTCGACCAAGTCGAGCCGCGCCTGGCGGAGCTACCGCACCCGATTTTCCTCGTCGAGTTTCCCGCCTCCCAGGCGGCCTTGGCCCGTCTCTCGCCGGAGGATGAGACGGTCGCGCTGCGCTTCGAGCTCGTCCTCTTCGGCATCGAGCTCTGCAACGGCTACGACGAGCTCACCGACCCGTCCCTGCAGCGGGCCCGCTTCACCCGTGAGCTCGAGCGCAGGCGCGCCGCGGGGGAGCCCACCTACCCCCTGGATGAGCGCTTTCTGGCTGCGCTCGAAGGCGGCATGCCTCCTGCCGTCGGCAATGCGCTCGGCCTCGAGCGTCTGCTCGCCGTGCTGACCGGGGCAGAGGGCATCGAGCCTTTCTACGCCTTCCCGGCGCGGACCCACTGAGCCCGGCCCACTCCTCCGGGCAAGCCGAGGGCAGACTGACCCTGACGTCAGTCGATCCGAAGCACGCTGACGATGGGGTAGGCCGAGAGCTGCTCGCGGCCCCCCTGGCTGGCGAGCTCCAGCACGAAGGCCAGACAAGCCACGCGCGCCCCCTGCCGGAGCACGAGCTCAGCGGCCGCAGCCGCCGTCGCGCCCGTCGCCAAGAGGTCGTCCACGATGAGCACGTTTGCGCCCTTCTCCAGCGCGTCGCGGTGCATCTCGAGCTCGAGCTCACCGTACTCCTGCGAGTACGCCACCCTGTCGGTCTTCGCCGGCAGACGCCCCGCTCGCCGGATCGGAACGAAGCCGGCGTTCAGCCGAGCGGCCATCGCCCCGCCGAAAATGAAGCCCCGGCTTTCGACCCCGACCACGACGTCGATGCGCTCGCCGATGAAACGGTGCGACAGCGCATCGAGCACCATGTGGAGCGCCACCGGATCGGCCAGGAGCGGCGTGATGTCGCGATAGCTGGACCCCGGCGTGGGAAAGTCGGGGATGGTCCGCACCCGACTGGCGACGCGTGCCCACGGATCTTCCTCGCCGACCGACAGCAGCGGCAGGACCTCCCGTACGAGTGTGTCCCGCTGCACACCGCGGGGCGTGGGGTGCGTCCGGGCAGGAAACACCGGAGCGGCCTTCTTGCGGGTCATGGCCTTGGACGGTAGCCGTCTCGGGGCCGAAGGGAAGCCTCACGCGAGACTCAAGGACCGAACCAAGCGTTCCGCATCGTCTTCCAGGTGGCTCGACCAGAGATCGAGCACGAGGGGCGTCACGCCCACCACACCTTGATCGAAAGCCTCCGTATCGCTGCCCACCATCGACTCGTGGTAGGCGGTCGACCCGCCGATCCAGTAGTAGGGCACTCCGCGCGGATCGGCGCGACGGATCAGACCCCCGCCGTACTCGCGCTTGCCGAGCCGTGTGGCACGCAGGGCCCAGCCCGCGCCCTTCGGGAAATTCACGTTGAAGAGGCGTGGCCCCGCGAGCTTGCCCCGGAGCGTCGCCCAAGCGAGCCGCGCCGCCATGCGCGCTGCCTCCTCCTGGTCGGCTCCTTCCGCAGCCGACATCGCGAGCGCGACGTAGCCTTGCAGTGCCCCTTCCCGCGCTGCGGCCACGGTGCCGCTGTAGAAGACGTCCTGCCCCAGGTTCAGGCCGTGATTCATGCCCGAAACGACCAAGTCGGGCTTTCTCGGCAGCACGAACTCCGCATGCAGCGCGACGTAGATACTGTCGGCGGGCGTGCCATCGACGGAGAAGATCCCAGGGTCGCGCTCGATCAGTCGGAGCGGGCGGTTCAGGCTGAGGGCATGGCTGGAAGCGCTCTGCTCGGTGTCGGGCGCGCACACCACCACGTCGAAGCGCTCGAGCAGTGCCTCGCGCAGCATGGTCAGCCCTCGCGCGCGGTATCCATCGTCGTTCGACAGCAGAACCAGGGGGCGCTCCGGCGCTTCGCTCATGCCCGGGTGTACCATGTGACCCGCTTTACCATTAGCCGAGTGGACCGTGCGGCCGGGTCATTCCCGCTGGTCGCCCCTGCCCTTCCCGCGAGGGACCGACCTCCGTTAGACTGCCGTCCGATGGCGGAGGAGGACCCGGGGCTGAAGACCGTTGCCTATGGCTCGCCCTTCGAGTCCGCAGAGGTCGAAGACGCGCCCCTTGCCCCGCGCGTGCGCCTCGAGGTCACCTCACGCCTCTCCGAGGAGCTGGCCCGCTTCGGCTCGCCAGGAGACGTGCGCCTCGACGCCCGCCAAGTGATCCTCCTGCATCCAGCGGGAGCGCGGCGCGCGGCGGTGGACGACTGGCTCGCGCACTGGGATCGGCTTGACGAGCCGACGCGCCGGATCCGAGTGACCCAGCTGGCGCGCAGCTTGGCTCGTCCCACCTCCCTGCCCGTGAGCCGGCCAGCGCCGCCGCCGACGGTCAGCCTGTCGCCGTGGCTGCTCCTCGGGGGCGTCCTGGCGCTGGGCGCGATCGGAGCGCTCTGGTTCTTGGGCGATCTCGATGCTGCCGCCCACGTACCGCGAGCGCTGAAGGGGCTCGGCGAAAAGGCCCAGGGCGCCGATGGCCAAAGCGCCCCCGCGGACGGAGGCCCCGCGGGAGCTGCGCCACCCGCCGACGTTTCGCGCGCGTCCCTGGTCTGCGCGGCCACTCGCGCCCGCATCGTCCGCGGCGCCACGGTCAGCGTTGCCGACAGCGAAGGCTGGGTCGTCGAGTACCTCGCCTTCCGCCTCGGAGAGCAGGGGCCTTCTCCACTCCATGCGGCGCCCGTCCTGCGTACCTTCTTCGAGAAGCCGGACGCAGAGGCCGGTAGTCGCTACGTCTGGCCCGAAGAACCGGACCTGACCACGACGCCGACCTCCGAGGACCGCGTGCTCGTGCGGAAGGAGTCGATCTCGGGCGCGTCCCCGCCTGCGCACAGCGGCGTCCGCGTCACCTTCGAGGGCGCACTGGTCGACGCCTACTTCAGGCCCACCTCGCGCACCGCGTACTTCCACCTCGCCTCCGCCTTGAGCGATGCGCTCGGCGCTTCCCAGGCGGCCCTCTACGCCCGCTGCGCCGACGGAGACACGCACCACCTCGGCTCCTGGTTCCGCGGCCGCGACCACCATGAGGCAGTGGTGTCCTTGGTCTACTCGCTCGGGACCTTTGCCGATCCGCCGCACCTCGCGACCCCCTACTTGCGCCCCCTCGGCGCCCCCGAGCTCGATCGGGCCCATGCGCACGCTGCTATCAGTCACGTCGCTTCGGCGATCGACCGACCCCTCGTGGCCAGTCTGATCGGCCGCGAAGGCGGCATGGTCATGGGGCGACCGGGCGAGGTCGTCACGCTGACGTTCCCCTTCGAAGACGGCAACCGCGCCTCCCGGCTCAGCCGTGAGATCGCCCGCATCACCGAGATCGGCGGCCAGTAGTGCCCGAGAGCGCCGCCCCCACCTACCCCGTCCACGTCTACCGGGTGTTCATCCGCGAGAGTCACCTCGACACCTTCGGTCACGTCAACAACGCGACCTACCTGCAGCTCTTCGAGGAAGCACGCTGGGACCTGATCACCGCCGCCGGCTTCGGCCTCGACACCATCCAGAAGACGCGCCTCGGCCCCGTCATCCTCGAGGCCACCGTGAAGTTCCGCCGCGAGGTGAAGAACCGCGAGACGCTCACCATCAAGACGACCCTCCTCGACTACGAAGGCAAGATCGGCCGGCTCAGGCAAGTCGCCCTCAAAGAAGACGGCGAGCTCGCCTGCGACTCCACCTTCGTCATCGGCCTCTGGGACATCGACGCGCGAAAACTGCTTCTACCGACCGAGGAGTGGAAGCGGGCGGTGGGGATGATCTAGGCGACAAGCTCGTCAGCTACTGACACACGTCGCCGCCGAGGCACTTGTCGCCCAGCGAGTCCCATCCGCAGTTCGTCCCCGAGCCCGCCGGCTGATCGGAGCAGACCACCCTGGCTCCAGCCATGCATGCCGTCGTGCCTGGAGCCCAGCCCTGGTCATTGCAAAAGCACTTGCACGCTGGCGCTGCCGGCGGCGCAGACACGCCCACCACATCCGACCGCGCAAGACCGCTCGCTGTCGCCAGAAGCACGAGCGCTGCTGCGCCTGCCACCACGCCCCCAAGACCAAGAATGCGCCTCATCTGACTCTTCTGCCTCCCACGTCGTTCTACGCCAGCGGGCTCGCGCCCTTCCTACCAGGAACAAGCCTACCAGGAACGAAGACCCGGTCCGATCCCGGTCGCGAACCCCACGCTCGCCATCAATTGTGCACCAAAGACGATACCGCCATCCTGCGGCCCGAGCTCCGCATTCAATCCACCACCAATGTAGAAGTGCTCGAAGATGGCGCCCGCCTTCCCACCGAGGACACCAAGCGGGGTGCCCTCCGCGCCCTCGACACCCAAGTTCGCGCTCGCAAACCCACGGTCGCCCCATTGGCCTCCGACGAGAAACGACCCGCCGAAGCACGAGTAGTCGATGAGGAGCAGCGTCTCCCTGCCCCGGCCTTCGTCCGCCGGGGACTGCTCGGTCGAGGTCGCGGCAGCCGCGCGGGTCATCGCCGCTGGCTCCTGCGCCCAGGCTCGAGGAGCGAGGGCCACACCGGCCAGCAAGAGCCGAATCCCCGAAAGCCGCCTTCCCCGTGGCCCTAAGTATTCGAAATCTGAGCGGGAAACGAGACTTGAACTCGCGACCCCAAGCTTGGGAAGCTTGTGCTCTACCAACTGAGCTATTCCCGCGATTTTCCTCGCATCGTTTGGTGGGTCGCGAGCAAGCCTAGCGGACCCGAATTCCGCCGAAAGCGGAACGCCTAACGAGGACGGGGAGCATACTCAGGGGGCCCGGGGCGGGAAAGGGGGAACTGCGTAGCTGCTGCGCGCCTGCGCCGGGATCAGTCCGCGCTCATGCGCAGGAGCACGCCACCGGCGCTGATGATTGCGATCACCATGATCGCGGCGGCGATCCAGCTGGCTCGCACGGGGCCAATGCTGAGCGCCACCCCCTGCGTGGCGATGTAGGCGCGATCGAAGCCCGTGATCGCCAGGCTGAGCGCCGCCAAGGAGAGCCCCGGACTGAGCTGCTTCCAGAGGGACGGGCGGGGCAGCGGACGAGCCGGCATGGGCACACGACCGAGGGCTGCCGAGGGCATCGGGGCGCGAGGGCCTGGCGCTGCGCCCACCTGGAGCCCGAGCGGAGCACTGGGCAAGGGTGCTCGTGCCGGGCCCGCCGCCGACAGGCCGAGTGGCGCGCTCGGCATGGGCGCGCGTGCAGGACCGGCTGCGGACGGCTGCGGGGAACGCGCGGCTGGCGGCTGCGCGCCTGGTGCCGGAGCGCGCGCCGGGCTGGGTGCGGGAGCAGGAGCGGCCGCGGAAAGGACGGTGGGCTGCGGCACGCCGGCCGCCGGAGGCAGCGCAGGCTGGGGGGCTTCATCTGGATCGCCCGCGGGCGCGATGGATTCGAAGCCCGCGGTGACGACGCGCTTCTGCTGCCGGCCGGGGTCCCGAAACGCAACGCGCCCCGTCTCTCGCTCGATGCCGAGCGCCGATGTCAGGCTGTCCCAAAATTCGCCGACGGTCTGCGTGCGCTGGCGCGGATCGAGCGCGAGCGCGCGCTCGAACACGGCCTCCACCGCATCGGTCACCTTGAGCCCATTCTGCCGCGGCGTCGGGCGGCGGTTTGGATCGAGGATCGTGCCCATCATCTCGGCCATCTCACCCAGGATGACCTCGCTGCCCTTGGCCACCTCGACCACGGTGAGGGCCAGGCCCCAAACATCCGTCCACTTGCCTGTCTGGCCGAAGGTGCGTGGCGCCCATTGTTCCGGCGCCGCATACGCCGGGGAGAACGCCATGAACGCCGAGCCAGTCTGGCTGGCCTTGCCGGCGAGCTGCCCCGCCGCGCTTTTGACCTTGCTGATGCCGAAGTCGAGCACCTTGGCTACGTCTTGATCGCCAATCCGCGCGACGAAGAGGTTCTCCGGCTTCATGTCCCGATGCACGACCGTGGTCATGCCCTTGGGCCCTGGGAAGTGATGCGCTTGTTCGAGAGCGGCAGCGACCGGCGTGAGCAGCTTGACCAGCTTCTCGAGCTCGAGGCCCCCGCGGCCCTTCTCCTGACGGCGCGCGATGATCGCGTCGAGCGTCCTGCCTTCGAGCCACTCGAGCGCCATGAACGGCACCATGCGGCCGTCGGCGAGATGAAACGCGTCCACGTGCAGCGGCCTCACGATGGCGGGGATCTGCGCAGAAAGGCGGAACAGGACCTCGGCTTCGGCTCGAAACTGCTCGAGGAACTTGGCGTGGTCGTCGGGTCCGAGGGTGTCTGGGATCTTCAAGCACTTCAGGGCGACGGTCGCGCGAAACCCTTTGTGGTGCGCCTTGTAGACGACCCCGAAGCCCCCTTCCGCGACGAACTCTTCGACGTGGTAGGTGCGGGCGACCACCTTCCCCACGATCCCAAAACGATCCCGACTCACGTTCTCCTGAGGGTATCAGACCCCCGGCCGCGCCGAACCACCGAAAGGACCAGCCGACCTTTCCCCACAGGCCGCTCTCGTTCTTTCTGCTGGGTCCCTTTCAGAGAATCTCTTCAGAACCTTCCAGGGCCCGGTGCGTACCAACCCACCATGACCCGCACGCCAAGCGCCCTGCCCCTCGCCGTCCTCGTCTCCGCTTTCTCGCTCGCCTGCACGCCGACGAACGCAACGGGCTCCCCACCGCCGGCGACGGGCGGCACGGGTGGCAATCCTGGCTCCAGCTACCTCGGCCGGCCGACCACGGGCAGCGTCCCGCCGGGGCCCGTGCAAGAGCAGCCCAGGGACGCGCACCACTTCACTCCGCGCACCCACGAGGCGCACTTCCCGCCTCCGCCGAGCTCCCCGCCGGTGCTGCTCACGCTGCCGCGCTACGTCGACGGCAGCGCGCGCTGTTTCCACTCACCCGAGCCGCCCCACTACGTTCCCTACGGCTACCAGGGGCAAGGCTCGACCTACTACGGCGGCTACGGTGTCGGGCGCTCCGGGTCGTCGGGACCCTCCTCCCCGACCGCGTCGGCCCCCTCCCCGAAAAAGTCGGCCTCACCGAGGCCTACCGCCCCGCCTCCTGCCACGGCGCCGCCTTCCGCAGCGGCAAGCTCCGCCGGCTCGCGCATGTCGGCCGCCGACGTGGCTCGCCAAATGCCCCCGCCAGCCCCCGAGCGACGCGACAAGGACGATCGAGCGCGCCCAGGTGACACCTACGCCCCCGAGCCTACCCCCCAAAGCGGCTTCGGGGTGCCGGTTTACCTCTCGAACGACGACACGATGAGCCTGTCGTCGGCGCAGCGGGTGATCTGGGCGATCGAACACTTCGCTCCCATCCCGCGTGAGCACGTGCGCCCCCACGAGTTGCTCAACTACTTCTCGTTCGACACCCAGCCGGTCGCCGGCGACCACGACTTCTCCGTCGTCGCCAACATCGCCGCGCTCGATCCCGGTGTAGCGCGCCTCTCGCTCGCCATTCAGGGTCGGCCTTTGACGCGCGGCAGCCGACGCAACGTGAACCTCGCCTACGTCGTCGACCGCTCGGGCTCGATGGATGCCGAGGGCCGCATGGAGTACCTGAAGCAAGGTCTCTTGCGCTCGATCGACGAGCTCAAGCACGGCGACATCGTGCACGTCACGCTGTTCGACACCACCGTGTGCCAGCTGGCCGAGAACTTCGTGGTCGGCCGAGACGACCTGTCTCGCCTGCGCCAGAGCATTTCCCGCATCGCGCCGGAAGGTTCGACCAACCTCTACGACGGGCTCGTGCAGGGCTACCAGGTGGCCGATCGCGCTTACCAGCCGGGCTACTCGAACCGCGTGATCATGATCACGGACGCCGAGGCCAACACTGGTGTTACCGACGAGGCGATGGTCGCGACGGTGGGGCAACACTACGATGCGCGCCGCATCCGCTTGAGCGGCATCGGCGTCGGATCGACGTTCAATGATTCGCTGCTCGATCAGCTGACGGAGCGCGGACGTGGCGCTTACGTGTACCTGGGCAGCCCGAGCGAAGTGGATGCCGTCTTCGGCAGCCGCTTCGTGTCCTTGATCGAGACCATCGCTGGCGACGTGCACTTCCGCCTGCACCTGCCGCCCACGCTGGCCATGTCCACGTTCTACGGCGAGGAAGCGTCGACGATCAAAGAGCGCGTCCAAGCCGTGCACTACTTCGCCGGCACCTCGCAGCTCTTCCTGAGCGACCTCAAGACGCAGAACGGCGCCGTACCCACCAGTGACGACATCATGCTGTCGATCGAGTACGAAGATCCCGAATCGGGCCAGGCCCGGGTCGAGGAGTTCGCCTTCCGCTTGAGCGACATCAACGGCCGCGCCCCCAACCTGGACAAGGCCTCGTACGTGGATGCGTTTGCCCGCAGCCTGCAGGCGTCGGCGGATCGGCCGCTGCCCAGCTACAATCAGGAGCGCTACGGCTGGTCCGATCCTTCAGCTGGCTCCGCCTGCCGCGACGAAAAGGCTGCCGCTGCCTTCTTCGTCGGCCCGATTCAAGGCGACCCCGAGGTGCGCCGCATCGACCAGCTCTGGGACACCTTCTGCTCGCGCTACCCCATCGCAGTCCGCCCGCCGATGCCGCACCCCCAGCCCCACCACCCCCAGCCCCACTACCCGCAGTACGAGCCGCGCCCTTACGAGCCGCGCCACAACGACTTCGCTCCGCCCGACACCTGGCCCGGCGCCACCTCGAGTCGCTGAAACCTTGCCCGCAGGAAAGGCAGCCAGACCGAGCCCAGCGCGACTCGGATCTGGCCATGGGCGCGCTCTGCACCGATGCTCGCCGCCATGGAGCTCGACCTGCCCAACCTGTCCGGTGACCGGCGCTACAAGCTGCTCACCTCTCTCGTCATCCCACGGCCGATCGCTTGGATCACTTCCCAGAGCCCGACCGGGCTCGTGAACCTGGCGCCCTACAGCTTCTTCAACGTCTTGGGCAATCGCCCGCCCATCGTTGCCTTCGGCCCTGGCGAGCGCGCGCCGGGCATCCCCAAAGACACTCAGCGCAACGTCGAGCAGAGCCGCGAGTTCGTGATCAACCTGGTTCACCCGGAGCTGGCCCTGCCCATGCACAAGAGCTCGGCTGCGTTTCCGCCGGACGTGAGCGAGGCGGACGTCCTGGGCCTCGACCTCGCCCCCTCGACCAAGGTGAAAACGCCCCGGCTGGCGCTAGCGAAGGTGGCGCTCGAATGCAGCTACCACGACACGGTCCGCGCGGGTGACAACCACATCGTGCTCGGCCTCATCCAGCACCTCTACGTGGAAGACGGCATCATCGACCCGGAGACCTTGCGCATGAACCAGGACCGCTTCGTGGCCGTCGGCCGCCTGCAAGGGCCCGGCATTTACTGCACGACCGAGAGCCTGATCGACCTCGGTCGCATGCCCACGCCAGCGCAGGCCCAGACGCCGGCGAATCAGTAGCTGTACTCGACGGTGTTCAGCGACTCGACCTTGTCTTTCCACTCGATGCGCTCGATCTGCGTGCGCAGGCAGGTCTCGAGGTCGGCGTTCTTCGGCTTGGTCTCGAGGTCGAGCCCCACCGCTTTCCCCTGCCAAACGGCAACGCGCAGCGTGAAATGCTCGTGCCCCTTGAGCTTGCAGGGCTCGTAGAGCTCCGGCTGCTTGAGCGGCTCAGCCAGAGCCTCCTCCTCGATGTGAATGCGTTGCGCGGTGCTGGGCACGGCGCCAATCGCCTCTTCCACCGTCATGCCGGGCGTGAAGCTTGGCTTCTCTTCTGCGGCGGGACTGGCGTCTCCATCGCTCGCTTCGCTGGAGCCGTCACCGGAAGGCTCGCTCGGCTCGTCGCCCAGGAGCTCGGACGGATCTCCGTCGGGCGACTCGGCCTGAGTCGGCTTGCTGCAGCCCCACAGCGCGAGCGAAGCAGCCCCGATCCAAAACAACGAAACCGTACGAAAGCGCCGACTCATCATCTCGTCACCCTCCATGCGCCGCAGCGTACCCGCAAAAACCGGCGGGCCCAGTCCCCCGCTCCCGATTCGCTCCCATCTCCAACGTTCGCTCCCGCCCGCCCGCGGGCGCGGGAGCGCTACCTTCCTTTGCGGGCGGATTCTTGGCGCACGAGCGCGGCTGCGCCTGGTCCTCGACCGGGCCGCTCGCGACCCTTGGAAAATCAGCCTCTAGTGTGGTGGGTCGACCCGGACTTGAACCGGGGACCTACGGATTAAAAGTCCGCAGCTCTACCGACTGAGCTATCGACCCGAAGTTGATTAGTTGTCGCGACTTAGGAGGGGCTACGGATTCTGTCAACCGCCGTTCTGACTCACCTTCTGACTCACCCACCAGCTCCGAACGGCTCTCGGGGAGCGCTTGGTCCAGGGGGCTGAGCCAGCCGAGGCGCAGCTCACTAGCAGAGCGGGCAGCCCGTCGGTAGCGGTTGATCATGACGCTCGACTTGTGGCCCGTGCGGTCGCTCACCCACGCCTCCGAGCGGTCGGCGGCGAGGGCCAAGGTGACGAAGGTCCCGCGCAGGTCATGCACTCGGATCGCCATACGCGTGTCCGTCTGCTCGTGGATCTCGGTTCGGGTGACCTTCGAAGCGGTCAGGTCGTCGCGGAAGATGCGCGCAGCGCGCCCTGGTCCGCCTTCAAAGGGCGGGAACACCAGAGCATCGGGGCGGGCGCCCTTGGGCTTGCAAGCCGCCAGGGCGGCCACCACATCGCGCCCGAGGGCCCAGAGGCGGGGGTCGTCGGTCTTGTTCTCGTCCAGACGCACGGTGCCGCGCTCGAGGTCCAGGTCGGCCCAGCGGAGCGCCATCGCTTCGCCGAGGCGCATCCCCTCCCGAGCGAGCACGCCCCAGAGCAGCCGACGCCCGAGCGGGATCTGGCGGTTGCCCAGGAGCAGCGCCTCCTCGGCCGGGTAGAGCCAGCTCTTGGCCTTGTTGCTCTTCACCTTGGGCAGGAAGCCCGGGGGCAGCGGCGAAACGTCGACGAGCTGGCAGGGGTAGACCGCGAGCCGGAGCACCTTCGAGAGCAGCTGCGCGTATTGCCGGCGCGTGGCGCTCGACAGGTTCTCGGGCAGCGAAGCCATGGCGCGCTGGGCATCCTCGAGCCGAAAGGCACCGAGGGGGATCTGGCCCACGGCCTTGTTGAGCACCAGGAAGCGCGCCGCGTCGTCATCCGCCGAGCGCTTCGCCTTCACGTGGTCCGGGAACCGCGCATGGAGCCGCCCGCTCGTCCAGTCCGCCGCGAGCTCGGCGAAGGTCGTGACCTTGCGCTCCCTCTGCTTGGCGGGCCGCGCCAGCGACGCCTGCACCACGTCCAAGGTGGAGCGGAACGCCTTGTCGTCCGTCGTCTCCGCCAGTGTGCGCAGGATGACGCCGATCTCCACGCTGCGGCGCTTCGAGCGCATGAGGGCCGCCGAGAGCTCCCGCAAGAGCTTCGCGCGGCGCTCGGCCTCCGCCTCGTCGTCGACCTTGATGGTGAACCGGCCTTGCTTGCCCTCGCCGAAGCGCAGGCGCAGCCGATAGCCCGCCGAGGTGCGCTCGAGCGCCTGGCCGGATTTGGTGGAGTCGGGTACGTTGTCGTCACTCATGAGGGTCGTTCCTCTTGGGTCATGGCCTCGGGAGCGTTGCCGCGCTCGCCGGGGTTCACTTTGAAGGGTAGAGCCGATCCACCCATGCCTGGCGCTCGCCGGGCGTCATCTTCACTACCTCGTCCGCCTTGCCGTTGAGCTTCACCGCCAGGCCGAGGCAGCCTTCCTTGAGCTTCGTCTCGGGCACGCCCTTCTCCTCGTAGAGAACGCTGAGCAGCACGTCCCCCCGCTTCCAGCGGGTGGACCAGCCAGCGCCCGAGGGGGTCTGAATGCCGTCGTACTCGGCGACCTTCACTCCGATCGCACCTGTCGCACCAAGGCCAGCGAGGGTGCCCGTCGACCGCGTCGCCAGGAAGACCATGCTCCCCTTGTCGGTCGTGATGCTCATGCGCGCCTCGGCCGGGCTGTTCGGAGTCCCGCCGAGGAAGCCCAGCCGGGACTGGGCCTCGAAGCCCTGGATGTTTGGCGGGATGTAGAGGCGCGCGTCGTCGAGAGGCACGTCCGGAGCGGGCGCCGCCGGCGCAGGAGAGCTCGGGGCCGCCGCCTGAGCCGAAACGGCAGGGCCCGGTTGGGGCGGCGGCGCCGTCTCGCACGCCAGAGCTCCGATGAACACAGGGCCCAGGACGATCGCGCGAAGGCGCCGCAAGCGGCTCGAGGTCATCGTCTCCCCCTCCCCCGCGCCGGCTTCACCCCGAGCTCGGCGGCGTAGGCGCGGATCGCCCGGCGAATGATGTCGCTCTTGGACAGCTTCTCGCGCTTCGAGATGGCCTCGAGGAGCGCCCGATCTTCGTCGTCCAGTCGGACCGCAAAATGGGGAATGGTGTGCCCGTCGACCATGCGTCCCGTGTATATACGGCAGCGGTCCATGGCTGCCAAGCGAAATCGCACCGCGCCCCCTAGCCAAGCCTCTTGTCCGGTGGCATTGTATATACGATGGTCATACAGGACGACGCGCCACCGGGAGGCGCCCGAAGCGTGACGCCCGAAGGGGTCCGGGCGCTTCTGGCGTTCCTGCCGATCTTCGAGCGGCGTGGCTTCGTCCCCGATCGCGGCCGGAACGCGGTCATCCATGCTCCCGAGGTCGTGGCCTTCATCCAGGTCGCGTACCTGGCCGGCTTCGTCGAGCCCTTCGACTGGCCCGCCTGGGAAGCTAGGGCGCTGCGCTACTTCGACAAGCCGGAGCTCCTACGGACGGCGCGCCTGGCGACGCTCCGAAAGCTCATGTGCCTGCACATCCGGAAGGACCGCTTCAGCGAGGGCCACCTTGCCGGCATGATCAAGGCTGGGCACATCCAGGCGATCCTGCGGCGCCTCGGCGCCCTAACAACCTAACGACCCTACCTGTCAGAGCTGCTTAGCGAGGCCCGCCTTCGACACCGAGTGATTCTCGACGAAGACCTCGCCTCGTTCACCGGTGGAGAGGTTCCGATAGACTTCCGTCCCCAGGGCGTGGTCGTTGGTCCACGCCATCTCGTGGCCGAGCTCAAGCTCAAAACCGCCTAACGGCTCGACGATCGTGTATCCATCGTCGGGCGTTTCGATGGCCACCAGGCCGCGTCGACTGATTGCTGCAACAACGCCAGAGCGACTCATCCGAGCTCCCGGAACCGTTCGGCGACCGCGTCCTTGTGCTTGCCGATGAAACGCCGAACAGCGTCAGACACGCGCCCCAGGTCTCCGACCGGGACCGACCAATGGGTCGAATCCCACGACGAAACAGGAGATGGTTCGAACTGCCCTTCGGCACTCCGAAGGAGCTGAACGGTGAATCCGTCTCCTTGCCCCCCTTGGGGCGGTTCGGGTGTGACGTTCACAAAGACCGCCGTCCCCTCCCTCCGCAGTGTCCCAACGCGAAACTCCATCTTGAAGCTCTGCCAGAACACCCACGCGGCGGCAAGGCGTGCCTTTTTCTCATGCATCGTGAGGCGACCACCTGGCTTGAGGAAAGCCATGTAGCGCTCAGAAGAACCGCAGGATCTCCGCCAGAGCGGTCACCGTGTGGGTCGCCTCCATGGTCTGGAGGCGCTTCTCCTGCTCGATGGCCTCCAGCGACCAGTGACTGACCTTCCGCAGGAGCTGATACTCGGGCGAGTCCCGGTCTATCCCGTAGACGGCATGCACGTCGAGAGCGCCACCGGCGCGAGCCATCGGAATGTCGTGCTTCTTGCTGTCCCCCACGTACACACATTCTTTCGCCGTGACGCCAAGTCGCTGGCAAACTGAGTGCAGCGCTTCGGGCGCAGGCTTGGCGTCCTTGAGCACTTCGAAACGCGTCTCGCGACACCGTCGTGAGCTGCTCCGGTGCACCACCACGTCCAGGTGTTCTGTCGCAAAAGCAGCTTCTACGAGGCCATCAAGGCCGAGTGCCACGATTCGGTCTTCCGCCAGCGTGTGAGGGCTGTCCGTGTGCAGCGCGACCCGAATGCCACGGTCCCGGAGCGCACCGATGGTGTCCAAAACGCCATCGAACAGCACCGCCGCGAATGCAGCAGTTTCTTCGAAAGCCTCGCCAGCTCGGCGAGCCTCCTCCTCCGCGACTCCCAAGTGCGCAGCATCCGACGATGCGAACCCTCGTTCCGCTGTCTTGGCTAGAACGTGGAGCTCCCGGATGGCTTCAAGGAGATCGTCCGGACTGTGGGAGGAGCGTGGCGCCAGCACCTCGTGGCTGGCCTTGAAGGCAGCGTGCCACATCGCCAGCCAGGGGAAGAGCGTGTTGTCGATGTCGAGGATCGCGACTTTCATGGGTTCCCACCCGGTCGCGGCACTTGGTCCGCCGCGACCATCTGCTGGACGACCGCCCCAAGGAGCACCCGTAGAGGGTAGAGCGCCGCAGCAAGCCTGCCTGCTGCCATAGCGTTCTTGAGTAGCCGCGCGCCACTGCCCCAGTGGATGTTCAAAACTGCAATCGGCGTCCGGTCGACGTGCTTGTCGTACTCGGCCTTTGGTTCATACAGCGGCACAGAAAAGAGGCCCGCTATCTGGGTTTGAGATCCAAAGTACCCGGCGACCGCCTCACGCACCGACGGTGCGAAGTCGCCGTGCGACTCCATCCAAGCGGCCATGTCTCGCGCGGGATGGAAGAACTCGAACTTCGACAAGTCGACGAAAACCAGGGGCGCGCCCGGTAGGACGCGGTACCGCTCACCGTCCTGCGACTGCGTTTTTGGTGCATCGGCAACGTCGATCGCGAACTCGAGCAGGTGCGGATCAGGAGTCTCTGCCGGGTCGCCTGCGGCAGCCGAGAACCTGGGGGACACTGCCAACAAGCCCTGCGTTCCGGAAAGGGACGCCCCCGGGTTGCGAAACTTGACGTGGGGGTCCCAGAGGGCCGCCAGCTTCGAATCCCGTGGAACGAACCACATGACGTTCGCACAGACCGGTGGACTGGGTGGAAGGCAACCGCCGTCGAATACCTGAGCAGCCCCGACCACAGCTTTCAGAAGAAACTGTAGCGCGTCAGCGAGGCGCTCAGGTGTCGGCGACGCATGAACGACGACGTATCCCTTCTCGAAGCCGAGGTTGAGCGCCGTGAGGGCCTCCTCGCCCGGCATCGTGGATACCAGGCCAGGCAGGCTGCTAGCGGACTCCTCAAGGTGCCGACGAATCCTATTCGTCTCACGATCAATCGAGGACTGTCGGAGGACCGTTCCAAGCGAAAGCACAACGGTGCTGGCTACGGCGATCCAACGTGCGCACGCACCGCCATCGCCTGCGGCCACCAGCGCCCACGCCGTGCCCGCCACCAACGAAAGGACGACCAGAAAGGCGCCACCCCAGGCGCCCGCGAACCAATCAAGAACCAGCCAACGTCGCCGACCCAATGGTCACTTCTTCCGCCGTGACTCGGAACTCGTCGTCGTTGCCGTATCGGTGGATTGCTTGAGCCGGCGCGGTCCAATGTACGCGCGCGCGCCCTGGTACTGGATCGGGTTGTGTTCCGCCCGACCCTGGTGCTGAAGTGCCGCGCCCGCGGCCTTGAGCAGTCTCTTGTAGTCGCTTTCACTCATGGTGCCCCTGAACCCATTGTCAGGTATCGTAGCGCTCCCATCAATCGAGCAAGGACTATTCGCCGGCGCGTCTTGATGCGCGAGTCTATTAGGATTTTCACTCGCGCAGGGACAAACAATGTCCCTCGCCTTTCGCGTGCTCACGCGGCCACCTGCCCGAAGCAGTACCCGCCCAGCTCGCTCAGCCCCCAGTTGGCGACCGCCATGGCGTCGTATTCGTCCAGAGTCTCGAGGCGTCCACCGGCGGCTCTCAGCGCCTCGGCAACGGCCACCTTGGCGCCCTCCCGAGGGCAGCGGCCGAGCAGGAGCTTTCGAGCGGTGTTCATCGGCACGGTGTGGAGCACGAGCCCTGCGCGCACGAGCTCGAGCCGGACCACGCCGCCGAGCTCGCCAAGAGCATGCGCCGCCGTGCCCAGCCCGTAGGCGTAGCCCTCGACGAAGGCGTGAGTCGCCCCCGCAGTCCGCGCGAAGCCCACGAGTCGAGCGGCGATCGTCTCCGTCCGCCTGGCCCGCTCCGCGTCGCTAGCGTGCTTCCGAAGGTTCTCGCCGGCGATGCAGCTCCGCACGCGGGACCAGTCGCCGTCCCAATCGAGGGGCACGGCGACCGCGGCCGAAGCGCGAAGCGAGAGGTCGAGCCCGAGCAGGGTCACGGCGTGTGCGTCACCGTGGTGCGCGAGGTGTCGAACGTGGCGATCTCGCGCGGGCCGATCGCGAGGCTCGTGGTCCCCACGGGCGCCGGCGCAAAGCCAAGCGTGAAGGCCGTAACGTCGTCGACGCCTGCGAGCTCGAAGGCGACCGAGTCGAGCTGACGACGCCTGACGCTGTCGCCCAAGCCGTAGAGCTCCCGAGCGCGCGCCACGATGTGCGCCGCCGCCGCTTCGTCACTCTCGAAGCCGTCGACGACTGCAAGCTCGGTTTCGATCCACACCTCGCGCTCCGTCGGGCGACTGAACGACACAGGGCGCGCCTCGCCGTTCTCGTCGATCGCGTCCGCGGTGACGCTGCCGAAGGTCCGGATCCCGGCTGCCTTCTCGTCGAGGATCGCCTGCGCGATCGTGACATCGGGGACCGGCGAGCTCGCATCGAACACCAAGACCTCGAACGAATGCGGAGGCAGACCGTCCTGGTTCGTTTCGTCGGTGTCATTCTCGAACACCCGGCACCGCTGCACGCCTTCGATGTCCAGAATCGCGGCCTGGATCGCGCGCGTCGTGTTGCTCCCACCCACGGCGTCCGGTCCGCCGTTGTCCTCGGCGGGAACGCCCGCCTCTGCGCGGTCCCCGTGGCGCGCAGCCTTGTCGAGCGCGAGCGCAATCGTCGCCGCTGAATCGAGCTGCTCCCCCACGGACCAGAGGTGGCCCAGGAGCTCGCTCGGCACCTCCTTGCTGCCGGAGGTGGCGATCGCTCGAAGCTCCTCCGCCACGTGGCTCAGGGCATTCAAGGCGACCGTGAGGGCGAGCTCAGGGAGTCGCGGGTCCCTACTCTCGAGCTCGAGGTGCCCTCCGTGGTTTCCACCCGCAAACAGCCGAAGCAAGGCGCTCTGGGGAATCGAAAGGGTCAGATTGGGATCGTGTCGCATGTTCCATCCGTTTGGAGGCATCGAAGGGGCGCCCTGTGCGCCGAGTCGTGCCCTCCCGCCCGAGTCGTGACGCATGGCCACGGCGCAGGCGGCAGGGCGCGCCTCAGCCGTCCCGGTCCTTCCGGTCCCGGGCGCGGTCCAGGTCGGCCACCTCCGGCGCGGTGCGCTCCCGGCGCCTCGCCTCGAGCTGCCTCCCGAGCTCGGAGACCACCCCCCACTCCCCGGCCCGAGCCGCCAGGGCGACGGCCTCCGCCAAGGCCACCTCGACGGGGTCGCCAGGGTGAGTCAGGGGTGAGTCATCGGGCCAGATCGCGTCCGATGAGGTGCCGATTTCTCGGGAAAAACCCGAGTCATGCTCGGTCGAAAAAGCCGGGCTCGCCTTAAAAGTCCGCAGCTCTACCGACTGAGCTATCGACCCGAATGGTTCTGGTTTCGCGGGCTTATGGCTCAGCTCGTGCCGGTGTCAAGCGCTCGACCCGGGGCTCGCTCAGCCTGCCGGACGCAGCGCGGAGAGAGAGAGCTCGACGTCGCGCAGGAGCTCGGCTTCGCCTTCCTTGCCCACGGCCGAGCCGACGCTGAAGACGGCGAAGCTGACGTAGTCGAAAAGGAGCTTGCGCAGCGAATGCTCGACGTCGCCGCCCTCGGTCACCATCGGCGCGTTGGTGGCGACCACGGCCGGGTCGAGGCGTCCCGTCTCATCGGGCCCGGCACCCCGGAACAAGAGGTCGTAGAAGACGCCCTGACCAGTGGTGAAATGGCTGAGCCCGGCACGCAGATCGGCTCCGTAGCCGGCCGCGTCTGCACGACGAAAAGCTGCTGCCAGGACGTCGTTGGCCGCGGCGACGATCGCCGCGGGGCCGCCGCTGACCTGTGGCGGCCGAATGACCACGAACTTGGACTGCACCAAGCCGTAGATCTTCTTCATCGTCTCGAATTCGCCGAGGCCCGTCTGACGCCCGATTTGCCGGACGCTCGTCTTGCCATCGACGAAGACGTACACGTCGGCGAGGTCGGGGCTCGGGGCTTCCCCGCGCCCGGTCGGTGCCGGGACGTGGTCGATGGACGGCACTTTTTCGGCGAAATAGCGCACTTCATCCATGCGCGTCACGCCGTCCATGAGCAGAGCATTGATGCTGACCGCCTGGCGGGTGGAGAGTTCGTGGTCGTCGAAGCCGTCGAGGAAGAAGAACGTACCGTCGGCCACGTGCATGGCCCCGACCACGACCTCGGTGATCTGCTGCGAAAAGGCCTTGTAGATGGTCTCGCGCGAGAGCACCCCGAGCTCCACTGCGAGCTCACCGAAGCGCTTGGCCTCCGTCACCGCCGACTCGACCCGGTGTAGGTCCTCTTCGGTGATGTGACCGTAGCGGTACATGACGCGCCCGAGCCGTTCCTCGGTGACGTTCGAGCGCACGCCGATGACGTTGCTCTGATCGATGTAGATGCGGCGCTCCTGCTCCCCGTTGTGCACGCTGAGCACGCCCCGCCACCCCGTCTGTGCCACCAGTGCGAAGATGTCGCAGATGGTGCCAGCGGCCACGATCTCGCCGCCCAAGCGCACGATCGCTCCGTCGTCGGCGTCGACCTGCCCGTCTTCCCCGGTGTAGCGCATGATGATCACGTGCGCCGGAGCCGGCAGGATCCGGTACGTGCCCTCATGCGGCCGCATGCGCTGGCTGGCCACCACGCCGATCGGGTGAGCGACGCCCTGCGCGTCGACCCGAATCAACTCGTCGCGGGGGCTGGCCATGGGTTGTCAAAGAGTAACCCGGCGAGGCCCCGGCTGAAAAGCTTTCCTAGCCCTCCGACGGGCGCCGCAGCTTCTACGGCCGCGTCTTTCTCACGGCGGGCACCTATCGAAGTGAGGACGCTTTGCCGGCGAATCAGCCGAGCTCGAAGGTTGCGTCGCCGAGCGCGCGCTCGAGCTGGCCGAGCAGGCGATCGCTGAGCGCCACCTTTTGTGGCAGCTGAAAGTGCACGAGTGCGCCCGCCTCGAAGCCCAAGGTGAGGTCCACCGGGGTCTCCCCCACCGCGCCGCGCAAGATGCCGGCAAGCTCCGTCAGCTGCCTTGGCTGCGTGCGCTCGACCGGCACCTTCAGGCTGAGGCGCTTGGCGGAGGCCAGCACCGCACCCGAAAGCAGCTCAACCGAGTCCACGAACAGGGTGGGCTCACCCTCTTCACCAGCGTCGTCGCTCATGGGCAAACTCACCTTGCCCCGGACGAGGAGGGGCTCCCCTCCCTTCAGCAGGTGCCCGAATTCATCGATGCGATCGCCGCGCAGCTTTGCCTTGACGCGGCCGTGCGCGTCTTCGAGCTCGAAGAAGGCTGCCTTGCCGGAGCCGCCCCGCTTGAACACGCGCTCTTGGTAGTTCTCCACGACGCCCGCAACCGCGGCCTGGCTCCAGGCCTGCGCGGACGACAGCTGGTCGCTCTGCACCGCGCCCACCCGGGCGAGCTGGGAGCCATAGCGAAAGAGCGGATGACCCGAGACGTAACAGCCGAGCGCCGCCTTCTCTCGCGCCAAGAGCTCCTGCTTGTCCCAAGGCTCCACCTCCGGATACTCCTTGCCCGAAACGGCGACGCTGCCGCTGGCTGCGCCGCCCCCTTGGAAGAGCCCGAAGAGCGTGGCCTGTCCGCTCTCCCGATCGCGCGACGCCGAGCGCGCGCGTTCGAGACAGCGCTCGACGGCGGCAAAAGCGCTGGCTCGATGAACGCCGAGCGGCTCCAGCACGGTGTCGAATGCCCCGCAGGAGACCAGGGCCTCGAGCAGCCCTCGGTTGAGCCGCTTGCTGTCCACCCGACTGGCAAAGTCGAGCAGGTCCTTGAACGTTCCGTCCCGGTCGCGCACCTCGAACACCGCTTCCAGCGCCGACTCGCCGACACCGCGAATCGCCCCGAGTCCGAAGCGAATGCGTGGACCGTAGGGATCCCGGTGTTTCCCCTTCGCCCGCACTGGCCCGTCGCCCCCCGGATACTGATAGACGACGGTGAAGTCGCTCTTGCTGGCGTTGATGTCGGGCGGCAGCACCAAGACACCCCAAGCCCGCGCTTCGGCGATGGTGCGCACGACTTTCTCGATCTTTTCTCGGTCGGCCGTGAGCGCAGCGGCGAAGAACTCGGTCGGGTAGTGCGCCTTCAGGTAGGCCGTCTGATAGGTGACCAGCGCGTAGCCAGCCGAGTGGCTCTTGTTGAAGCCGTAGGATGCAAAGCCTTCGATCTCGTTGAAGATGGCTTCGGCTTTGTCCCCAGCTACGCCGTTCCTCGCAGCACCTTCGATGAAGGCCTGCTTCTGCTTCTGCATCTCCTCGGCCTTCTTCTTGCCCATGGCGCGCCGCAAGAGATCGGCGCCGCCCAGCGAGTAGCCGGCCAAACGTTGGGCGATCTGCATCACCTGTTCTTGATAGACGGGGACGCCATAGGTCGGGGCGAGCACGTCGTCGATCAGCGGGTGCAGCTTGCGCGCCTCCTTGCGTCCATGCTTCGTGGCCACGAAGTCCTCGATCATGCCGGTGCCGAGGGGGCCGGGGCGATAGAGCGCGACGACAGCCACGATGTCCTCGAAGCAGTCCGGCTTGAGCTGACGCAAGAGCTGCTGCATCCCGCTCGATTCGAGCTGAAAAACACCGGTGGTCTCACCGCTGGAGATGAGCTGGTAGGTGGCGCGGTCGTCGAGAGGCAGATCGGCGATCGAAAAGGGCCGGCCCTGGCGATCCGGGCGGGCGCTGACCAGTCGCTGTGCGACGTCGATGACGGTGAGCGTCTTCAGACCCAAGAAGTCGAACTTGACCAGACCAGCGTCTTCGACGTCGTTCTTGTCGTACTGCGTGACCAGAGCCTGATCGCTCTTGAAGATGGGTACGTGGTCGTCGAGCGGCCCGTCGCTGATCACGACGCCGGCGGCGTGCATGCCCGCGTGCCTGGTCAGACCTTCCAGGCGCTGACTTTGGTCGATGAGCTCGGCGACCTCCTCACTCGACTCGGTCAGCGCCTTGAGCTTCGGCTCCACATCCAGCGCCTCGGCGATGGTGTAGGTCTGCCCTTGTCCCTTGTCGGGGACCAAGGAGGCGATGCGCTGCGCATCGGGGGCCGCCATGCCCATGGCGCGCGCCACGTCCTTGATCACGCTGCGCGCCTTCAGATTCTGGAACGTCGCAATCTGGCCCACGCTGCGCCGCCCGTACTTTTCCGCGACGTACTCGATCACCTCCTCGCGCCGGTCCATGCAGAAGTCGATGTCGAAATCCGGCATCGACACACGCTCCGGATTGAGGAAGCGCTCGAACAGGAGGTCGTACGGGATCGGGTCGAGATCGGTGATCCGCATGGCGTAGGCAACGAGCGAGCCCGCGCCGGAGCCACGACCAGGTCCGACCGGGATCCCGCGATCCTTGGCTTCACGGATGAAGTCCCAGACCACCAGGAAGTAGCCCGAGAACCCCATGCTCTCGATGACGTCGAGCTCCGTCTCCAGGCGGCTCCGGTACTTGCTCGTGTCGAGCGCCCGGCCCCCGCGCTCTGCCTGGGCTGCGCGTACCGCCAAACCTTCTCGCGCCACCTGGCGAAAGTAGCTGCCGATCGTGTGGCCCTCCGGTACGGGGAAGTTGGGCAGCATCGGCCGGCCGAGCTCGAGCCGGAGCTCGCTGCACATCTCGGCCACTCGCAGGGTGTTCTTCACTGCCTCCGGGTAGTCAGCGAAGGCGAGCGCCATTTCGTCGCCCGACTTCAGGTACATCTCGCTCGAACCGTGGTGCGCGGGCAGCGCCTCGGTGTAAGTTCGACCGCGGCCCACGCACTCCAGGACCAGCTGCGCCTTGGCATCCTTGCGGTCCATGAAGTGGACGTCGTTGGTGGCCACGAGCGGAAGGCCCTGATCGGCTGCCAGCCTGGCGAGAATGGAACTCACGACCGGCTGCTCGGAAAAGCCGTGGTTCTGCAGCTCGACGAACAGGTGGCCGTCTTCGAAGGCGTCTCGCAGACGCCCGAGCATGCGCTGCCCGGCGGCCTCGCCGAACTCGAGCACCTGCTGGGACAGGACTCCACCCAGGCACCCCGAGAGTCCAATCAGCCCGGCACGGTGCGCGCCGATTTCTTCCAGGGTCACCGCCGGACCTTCGGCGCTCGGGCTCGCCACTTGGCCGGACGAAACCAGCCGCACCAGGTTCTTGTAGCCTTGCTGGTTCTTCGCCAAGAGGACCAGGTGGTCGAGGCCGCCCGACTCGCGCACCACGTTCACCTCCGCCCCCAGAATGGGCAGCACGCCGAGGTCGTGGCACTTCTTGTAGTGCTGAATGGCGCCGAACATGCTGTGGCTGTCGGTCATCGCCACCGCAGACAGGTCGAGCTCCTTGGCTCGCTTGGCCAAGGCCGAGACCTTCACCGAGCTCGCCAGGAACGAGTACTGGGTGTGGACGTGCAGGTGAGCGAACTCGGTCGGCAACCCGCTCGGCCTAGCTCTCCCGCTCCCGCCTTGGCAACCGGCCCACCTTTTGGGGTAAAGGACCGGCCGTGCTCGCATCGATCCACGGCCGCGGCCGCCGCCTCGCTCCTTCGGCGCTGCTCTGTCTCGCCACCTACCTCATGGGCTGCGAGGATCGCAGCACGGCGTCCCTGCCCGTCTGGACGCCGAACGATCACGACAACCGGGCGAGCCCGGGCGCCGGGCAAACAGACACCGAAGCGCCCCGACCCGAGATGCCCAGCCTCGACCAACACGGCATCGACGACGTCGTGCTCGCCACCTGGCGCCAGAACTGCACGACGTGCCACGGCCTGATCGGGCGCGGCGATGGACCGCAGGGCGCCATGTTCCGCCCGCCGGACCTAACCAGCCCCGCCTTCCAGGCCCGCGCCATCGACAGCGAGATCCTGCACACGATCGAGAAGGGCAAAGGTCGCATGCCCGGCTTCGGCCAGCTGCCGAAGGACACGATTGCCGGCCTCGCCCGCCTCGTGCGCTTGCTCGGTGCCCCCCCCAAACCCGAGGCGAGCGCTGCAGCGGTCGGTAGCGGCGCCGCTCCCGCCGCCAGCGCTCCCGCTGCGACGCCGAGCGCTCCCGCGACCACCGCACCCAGCCCACCGAAGCCTCACCCCTGATCCGCTGCCGAGCCTGGGCGCCTTCTGATAGCCTGGCCGCTCGGGAGAACGCGGCATGGCACAGGCAGCAGGGAACGATTTCGCCCTCGCGGAGGACTTTCAGGTCGGGGCTCCGGCCGGAGGCCTTGGCCTCGGGGTGCTCGAGGCACAGTACGAAGAGCTCTTCGCCGAGGTGCTCGAAGACGGGATCATCACCGAAGAGGAGCGCGAGCGCCTGGAGAAGGCCGCCGAGAACCTGGGCCTCGATCGAGGTCGCCTGGCCCGACTCGAAGAAGCGATGACGGCTGCCTACGAGACGCACCACCGAGTGCGGGTGGTCGACGTCGGCCTGGTCAGGCGGGCGAGCGTGGGGCCGCTCGTGCCGTATGGGGCGTCGATGCCTGCGCGCCCCGATGCCGAGCCAACCGGCGAGCTCTCCCAGCTCCGCGCCGAGGTCGAGCGGCTTCGCGCCCGCGTGGCCGAGCTCACCGTCGAGCTCGAGCGCGCGCAGGCGGCTCTGCACGTGGAGGTGAACCTGTCGGAGTTCGAGGCGGCCGCTGCCACGGTCCAGGCCCCCGAGGATGCCTGGAAGCAGGTTCGGCGCGACCCCGACGATCCCCGGGCGTACCGCGCGCTCTACGAAGCCTACGACGCCGCCGGTCAGCAGGACGGCAAGCTCGTCACCGCGCAGGCCCTCTTGGCCCTCGGTGCGGCGACGGCGGCCGAGACGCAGGTGGCTGAGGGCGCACGGCAGGTGGGCCTGATGACACCGGCGCGCTCCATCGACGCCAGCCTCTGGCAGGACTGCCTCACCCACCCGGAGCAGGAGCCCGTGGTCGGTGCTATTTTCGCCGTGGTGGCGCCCGCGGTCCTGATCGGCCGAGTGACGACGCTGCGCCGCGACGGACAGCTACCGCCACTCTCGCCCGAGAAGCGGCAAGATCCGGCAACCACGACCCTGATGGCGGTGCGGGCGCTCCCTTGGGCGGCGGCGATCCTCGGTCTGGCCGTCCCCGGTATCTTCCTCGAGAAGGACCAGGTGAGCGGCTATCAGCAGCGGCCCGGCGTGCCCCCGGTCACCGTAGTCGGACGCGGGGCGCTGAGCGGGCAGAGCGCTGCCGGCCTCGCGTTCATGGCCGGGCGGCACCTGTCGGGCTACCGCGCCGAGCACTTCGTGAAGACCTTATTCGAGGCCACCGAGGATCTCGAAGACCTGTTCCTGGCGGCCCTGGTCATCGCCAATCCGAAGCTGCCCCTGCGCGCCTCACACCGAGCCCGCATCGAGCCGCTCGCGCGCGCGATCGAGCCGCTTTTGGAGCCACCCCAGCACGACGCCCTGCGCGGCCACTACTTGCGCTTCAGCGAGGAAGGTGGGCGCGCGAATCTCCATCGGTGGCGCCTGAGCGTGGATCGCACGGCGGCTCGCGTCGGGCTCGCGCTCGCCCAGGATCTCGAGGCAGCGCTCGGCGTTCTGAAAGCGGAGGAAGGCGGCATCGGTCCCCTGGCTCTCGATGTCCTCACTTTCGCCACGAGCGATCGCTTCCTGCGCCTCCGGCGCGCGCTCGGCATCGCAACCGGCTGAGCGCGGTCTCGCACGGCGGGCCGACCAGGTGGCGCACTCTCCCACCTGAACCAACTTTCCACCGCCTTTTCGACCGCTTCGACACCAAAGCTCCCGTGCTGGGGCAGAGATCGCCGCGCTTGCGCGTTCAATTGCCAGTCATGACGGCACCCCTTGTGGCCGACCCACGGAGACCGCTAAGAGTTTGCCCTGGCTCGGGATGCCGTGCGAGGTTTCCCTACACCGTCCTACCTGTCCTAGTCGCGAGGGCCCTGTGCTCACCTGGCTAGGACCCGAGAACCCCCCCCGGAGCAACGCCAGCAGATGAACGTGAACCCTTGGTACCTGGTCCTCCCCGCCGGGCTCGCACTCCTCGCCGCCAGTGGCGCAGTCGGCGCTCAGCTCGCCGTCCTCTTGGTCACCCTCGGCATCTTCTTCGGAACCCTCTCCCTCGGCCGCGCCCGGCCAGGCGATGCCACCACGAGCCGCTCGGGCACGTGAGGACAGCGCTCGGCTGAGCGACTGCCATTGCCTCTCCAGCTGACTGCGGAGGCGCGTCCCCGATGACCTCCTCGCGACCGCCTTCGAGACATAGCGGCCCCCCGCCAGACCCGTTTGCCCACCGCGGCGAACGGCTCCCGCTGCGTCCGCCCGGCGCCCTGGTGGCGCTCGGCGAGTTTCGCCTGCACGACCTCGAGGCGGTGCGACTCGTCTTGCGTGGTCGCTCGGTGATCGACTGGCATCGGCTCGACTTCGACACCGAGACTCAGGCCCGTCGCCTGATCGAGAACCACGAGCTGTCGGTGGACTCAGCCGACGACCTCCAGTTCATGGAGCAATTGCAGGTCGAGGCCGTCGCCTACCTGCGTCGCAACTTCTCGTTCGCCATTCCGCGCCCCGTGGAGCGCGCATCGCTCTCCGAGCTCTTGATGCTGGCGTCGGGCAAGGGTCATCGCCAGATGTGCGCCTGCACCATCCTCAAGTGCATGCACATCATCAACCACATGACCGCGCGCGAGCTCCTGTTTCGCTTGCCGGTCAGCGACAAGGACCTATTTCACCTGGTCGAGGAGAAGGTGTACCGCGTCGTCGGCACGATGCTGTCGGGAGGCTTTCCCATCACCGAATTCATCGGTGGCCGCAAGAACCTGGATTCCACGTACACCAAGCTGCTTTCCAAGGACGAATCGACCGCCGCCGCGCTCTACGACAAGTTGCGCTTTCGCATCGTCACCCGCACCCAGCGCGACATCCTGCCCATCCTGCTCTACCTCACAGACAACCTGTTCCCGTTCAACTACGTGGTCCCCGGGGAGAGCGCGAACACGCTCTTTCACTTCGCCGGCTTCTGTCAGAACGAGCCACACCTGTCGCCGATGATCGAACGCTTCCAAGGCGTCCCGGATCAAGTGACGGATGCGGTCGACAACCGCTTCAGCGCCAAGAACTACCGCGTGATCCATTTCGTGGCCGAGGTTCCGGTTCGTGTGCCTCTGCACATCATGGAGGCGGCCCAACCGGGTGCCGAGGGCCTCGGTCCGATCGTGTACGTGCTCTGTGAGTTTCAGATGCTCGATGCAGAAACCGACGCCAAGAACGAGGTTGGCGAGGCAAGCCACGAAGCCTACAAGCGCCGTCAGCGTGACGCCGTCGCCCGCCGCCTGCGCCTCGGGGCCGGTGCCGATCCCCGGATCCAGAGCTCTCCCAACAACGACATCCCGCTCCAAGAGGGCGGTACGACCGACGGCGCCCAGGCCGCCCCGACCCCGGCGAGAGAAGCCCCGAGCCGCCCCCAAAGCGAGCCCGAACCCTAGCCCCAAACCTAGCCCCAGCCCTCCTTTCTGCGCTTTTCTGGCCGCGACGAGCGTAGAGTTCTGCTAAGCAGTCGATATGTTTCTGCCGCACAACAAGGTCTCGGACGTAGCCAAGGAGATGCTTGGCCTACTCCTCGAGACCGGCGACATCGAGACCGATGTCCCGCGCGAGGTCCAGCTCGACCTCGAGGCGGTGCTCAGCCAGTACCTGAAGACCGAGTCCGAGCTGATGACCAAGGCGCGCGAGGCGCTCACCGCCCGCAGCCTGCCGGCCAAGGATTTCGGCCGCGTCCTCCGCAGCTTGGCCGATCAGAAGCGCTTCAAGGTCGGTGAGGAGGCCATGGACTACGTGCTCGAGCAGCTGGTCGAAATGCTGCTCAGCTCCAGCAACGTCGAGGAAGTCTACGTGGAGGACCACGAGCTCCGGCGCAAGCTGCGCATCCCCCTGCGCAAGCACGAAGGCGCCGCCGCCAAGCTCGATCTCGAGGTGCGCGGACACATGAAACACGTGGAAGAAGGTTCTGCGCTCTGGGAAGTCGAGTATCAGCGCATGATGGAGGACATTCGGCGCCGCAAGGGGATGTGAACCGATGCTGAGCATGACCGGGCTCGGAGTCGGTGAAGCCGTGCTCGGCGACACGGGGCCTGACGAAACTCAGCTCGGGCAGGGCCAGTCCGGGCAGGGCCAGTCCGGGCAGGGCCAATCCGGGCGGGGCAGAATCATCGTGGAGCTCCGGGCGCTCAACCACCGCTTTCAGGACGTCCGCGTGCGGTTGCCTCCGGCGCTTTCCGACCAGGCCTTCTTCCTCGAGCAGGCAGCCCGTCAGAAGCTCGGGCGTGGTCGCTACGACATCACGGTCCGCGCCGAAGGAGGCGGCTCCGGCTTGCCCCGACTCTCGCTGGAGCGCGCTTTGAGCGTGTACCAGGGCCTCTGCGAGCTCAGGGATCGGGTGGCACCGGGTACCGAGGTCCCCGTGACTGCGGTTCTCGGAGTACCGGAGATCTTTGCGGCTCAGGGCGAAGGCAGTGACGTCGCGCAGAGCGGGCTCGAGCGCGCCCTCGAGCAAGCGGCGCGTGCCCTGCACGAAATGAGGAGGACGGAAGGAGCCGCGCTCGAAGTCGAGCTGCGCCGACGCCTGGATGGCCTGTGGCGGATCCATGCCGAGCTGGAGAGGAACGCCGAGCAAGTCGTGCTCGAGTACCGCGCGCGCTTAGAGCAGCGCCTGACGCGACTGCTCGAGGACAGCCGGATCCTGCAAGCCGAGCGGGTGGAACAGGAAGTGGCGCTACTTGCGGATCGAAGCGACATCACCGAGGAGCTGGTCCGCCTCGGCAGCCACCTGACCCAGTTCGGTGACCTCTTGGCTCTGGACGAAGCCGTGGGCCGTCGCCTGGACTTCCTGCTCCAGGAGATCGGGCGCGAGGTCAACACCATCGGCGCCAAGGCCCAGCACGTGGACCTGTCACGCCTCGTCGTGGCAGCCAAGGCCGAGGTTGAACGTTTGCGCGAACAGGTGCAAAACGTGGACTAGAGCAGATCGCATGAAGCCCCTCGCCATCATCATCTCCTCCCCCTCGGGTGCCGGGAAGACCACATTGACCACGCGGCTCCGGGAGCGGGTGCCTGACCTTCGCTTCAGCGTTTCCCACACGACGCGTCCGCCGCGTAAGGGCGAAGAGGACGGCCGCGAGTACCACTTCGTCTCGCGCCAGGACTTCATCGATCGCGTCGAGCGGGGCGATTTCTTGGAGTGGGCCGAGGTGTTCGGAAACCTCTACGGCACCAGTCGCGCGGAGTTCGCTCTGGCCGAAGGCTCGAGGGGGATCATCTTCGACATCGATCACCAGGGAGCTCGTCAGATCAAGGCGGCCGAGCCGGACCTGACCTCGGTCTTCGTCATCCCGCCCAGCATGGCCGCCCTGCTGGAGCGACTCCGGGGCCGTGCCTCGGAGGACGAAGCAACGGTCTGGAAGCGATATGCCGAGGCGCGCCGGGAGATCGAGCACTACGGCATGTTCGACTACCTGCTCGTCAACGACGACCTCGAGGTCGCAACGAACCAGCTGATCTCGATTTTTCTGGCCGAAGAGTGCCGGCGCGGGCGAAACGCCCACATCGCGGAAGCCCTGCTCTCCAAGACCCCCACGCCGACCTCGCTCGGGCAAAGCACCCTGCCCCCCGGCTCGAGTCGGCCTGGCACGCTGGTCTCGGGCACGCTGACGGCGAGCCCGCACTCGTCCAGCCCTCTCGCTGCGGGCTCGCTGGGAGCCGCCTCTCTTGATTCAGAGAAGGACCCTGCCTAAACCCAGCGCCCATGAGCGACGCTAGCGCCGTGACGGTGGTCGGATCCGTGGCCTTGGACGACCTTCAGCTCCCGAGCGGTGACTTTCAAGACGTCGTTGGCGGGGCAGCGACCTTCGCCTCCCTGGCGGCCAGCTTGTTCACCGCTGTGCGCATGGTGGGCGTGGTCGGCGCCGACTTCCCCGAGGCCAGCTTGAGCGACCTCGAAAGGCGCGGTGTCGACACCAGCGGTGTCGAGCGAACCAAAGGCACGACCTTCAAGTGGGTCGGCAAGTACGCGGCCAACTTGGCCAGCCGAGAGACGCTCGATACGCAGCTGAACGTGTTCGCGGATTTCCGCCCCACGCTGCCCAAGACGTACCGCGAGGCCGGCTACCTGCTCCTCGGCAACATCCACCCCAGCCTGCAGTCCGACGTGCTGAGTCAGATGCAGAAGCCCAAGTTCGTGGCCGCGGACACGATGAATCTCTGGATCGACATCGAACGCGCCGCGCTCGGCAAGGTCCTGGCCGCCATCGACTGCCTCATCATCAACGACGAAGAGCTGCGTCAGCTCGCGGGCGTGCACAACATTCGTCAGGCCGCCAAAATTGTGCGCGACCTTGGACCCAGGATCCTCATTTGCAAGCGCGGCGAGTACGGCGCGCTCCTGTTCGACGACCTCGGCATCGCCTTCGTCCCCGCCTACCCGCTGGAGACGGAGCTCGACCCGACGGGTGCCGGTGACAGCTTCGCCGGCGCCCTCGTCGGTCGCTTGGCCCAGCTCGATCGCTTCGACCACACCGCACTCCGGGACGCGCTCGGCTACGGAACGGCGGTTGCGTCCTTCTGCGTCGAAGGCGTGGGGACGGACCGCTTGCGGAGCGTGACCCCGACCGAGGTAGCCGAGCGGCTCGCCGCGGTCCGTGCGCTCGCGAGCTGAGCTCGCGTCAGCCTACTCTGCGCAAGGTGAGCTCGGCGCCGTCGGCTGCGACCAGCACTCGGGTCGCCGGACCCGAGCCGCCCCGGCGTGCGGACTGCGCAGCCAGGAGCAGGTCCCGCTCGCTGGCGAGCCCGGCAGTGAGAAGGGCGCGGCCAAAGCCGTCGACGGCGCCCTGAGCGCGCGCAATTTCCGTCCCCGTCGAGCCATGGCAGCGCAGGTGGACCACCGCCAGGGCCAGGGACTCGTACTGCGCCAGGAGGTCGGCGGCCGTTTGGGGCTCGAAGCTCGAGATTTCCGGGGATTTGCGCATGACGACGTCGAGGGCGCCTGCCCAAGTCGGCAGGGCGCTCGCCTTTCGTCCTTTTCGATAACTCCTGGCAGCTCGAGCGGCCAAAATTCCGACGGATGCAGGGGGACTTGCACAAGGGTACGGGGTGCGTACCTTGACTGCACTGGTCTCTCAGGGGGACCTGCGCAAAGCAGGCCGCCATGTGGAGCCGGCAAGGACCCATGAACCTCCGAATGTTCAAGTCGAAGATCCATCGTGCCACCGTCACCCATGCCGATCTCGACTACGAAGGCAGCGTAACCATCGACCGAGAACTGATGGAGCGGGCCCACATCCTTCCCTTCGAGGAAGTCCACATTTGGAACGTCACACGGGGCTCGCGCCTGGCCACCTACGCCCTGGCCGGTCCGAAAGGGTCGGGCGTGGTCTGCGTCAACGGCGCCGCCGCGCACCACAATCGGCCGGGCGACCTCGTGATCCTCGCCACCTTTGCCGAGATGAGCGCGGCAGAGGCGGAAAGCTTCGAACCGACCGTGCTGCGCGTCGACGGAAACAACCGTCCCTTGGCCCAGCAATCCCCCGAACGCCCCGGTCCACTGCTCACCGCAGTAGGACGGTGATGACGGAAGCCACCCTGGCCGGTGCTGCACCGGCCGATCCCGCGGACGACAGTCCGGCCCTGGCGCTCGGCGGACAGCTACGCTCGGTCAGTCCCAGCGCCCTCGTGCGCGCCCTTCGCTTGGCAACGGGGCTCGAAATGCTCTCGGTTTCAATGCGCGCCCTGCTCCGCGTGCTCCTGCGCGCAGAGCGCCGCGGCGAGGCACGCTTCGACGGGTCTACTTTGCTCATCGTGGAGCGCCGCTCCATCCTCGGACGCGCCCTGCCGGAAAAACAGGTCCTGGTGCCGCTCGAACGGGTCGTTTCGATCTGCTCGTTCGATCGTCGGGCGGAGCTCGCTCAGTCGGCAGGGCTCGGAGCTCTTGCCCTGGGTACCCTGCTCGGGGCGGGGCTCTTCACCCAGGGGATCCGCACCCCCGGCTTCGCGCCCTCGCTCGTTGCCCTGGGCCTGCTCTTGGCCGTGGCAGGTGGGGTCCTGGATTTCTTCCTGGATCGAGCCGCAGGCCGGACGAACGGCACTCCCCACACCAGCGTCCGCATCGTGCCAGCCCGGGGCCCCGGCTATCTGCTCACGGGGCTCACCCCTCTGGCCGCCGCCCACTGGCTGGAGCAGGCGCGGCTGCTCCTGCGTAAGACGGACTGAGCCAATCAGCGGCAGCGAAGAAAACTCAGGGCGCCGGTTCCTCCGGCGGAGGCGCCTCGGGGGTGGACGGGGCAGTCGGCGCGGGCGCCACGGGATCTGGTTCTTTGGGGGACGGAGCGGGGGCGGCTTCTGCTGGCTTTGGCGCTTCCGCGGGCGCTGCGCCGGGCGCGGCTTCGGGAGCTGGAGCCGGCTCGGGGCGCGGCGACGGCTTCTCGGCGCTCGGGGGCGGCAGGATGGCGTCGAGCAGATCGGCGAGATTCTGCAGCTGGCGCGCCGTGATCCGGACCACGCCGTGGATGTGACTGTCCCGCGCTTCGAGCTCGATGCTCTCGACGACTTTCTGCTTCGTGCTGCCCAGAGCAAAGGCCGCGAGCGCGCCCATGGCGCCCATCTTCGACAGATCGATCTCGCTCGCACGCCGGAGCACGACTTCCAGCGTCTCCGCATGCTCGCTGGCCGACGCCGGCGATTCGTCCTCCGCCTCGAGCTCGAGCGTGACACCGCCCCCCTCCTCGGGCACGACGCGAATCGACAGCCAAGCGATGGACTCAGGCAGCCGGAAGCCGAGCGCCCGCAGCGGCTTGCTGGGTTTGACCACGTAAGCCGTCGCCGCTGTGCCCGCCTGCGCCTCGGGGAACGAAAGCCTTCGGCCGAGCTTGGCCAGTGACTTTTCCACGCTGAGCGGCGCCACCGCGACGATCCCCTTCCTGGGGGCCGCAAACAGGCGTGTCGCCCGATCCGCCGTCGCTCGCGCCAGTTTCGGGTTCTTGCTGATCCATTCGCCGTTCTTCTCGACCAGGCGCTCGAGCGCGCGATCGATTTCCTCCTCGGGCAGGTGATGACCGACGACTGCTACGATGTTCTTCGTGTCGCGGAGCTCAGGCCCTGCGATGAGCACTCGATCGATGTCGCGGATCGGATCGACACCAGTGGGTCCGAAGAAGTCCGACCACTGCGGCGTCCGGCGCAGGAGCTCGCCGATGCGAGGACCCAGCGCATGACCCCGCACGACGTCGGTGTAGAGCAGGATGCGGACGTTGGCGTTGGAGTCCGCGAGCTTGCCGGCGGCTCCTGCCAGTGCCACCGGATCGTTCGCCTTCTTGGCCGATTCGGCGGGCTCCTCCGCTGGGGGCTCAGGCGGGGTGGCAGACGGCGCCGGGGGCGCCGGGGCGGGAGCGGCTGGGTCGACCTCGGGCAGGGCCACGGCTGCGCTCGGAGGTGGAGGCAGGGGCGCCGGGGCTGGCTGGACCTCGGGGGCGGCTTCGTCGGTGAGGATGTCGATGGGGATCCCGGTCAGGGTGTCCTCGGGGGGCAGCTCTTCCTGCTCGAAAGGATTGAGCGAGCCCAGGAGCCCCAGCCACGCTGGGGCCGGGGTCAGGACCAGGTGGGCCAGGAGCGAGGCGGCCAGCATCTGGTAGAAGCGCCGCCCAGCCGGTGTCCGTGTGGCCCAGGAGCCGCGGTCCAGACGCCACGTAGACACCCTGGACGCGGCCGTCGGCAGGGGGCTTGGGGAGAGCGGGGGCATTTTTCCTCGGGGTTTCGCCCAGTCCCGGAGCTTGGCATGCCCCTGGCTTTCTGGACAGCGGTGCCTCCGCAAACGTGCGGTCCAGGCCGAACATTCGACAAGAGGAAATTCAGGTAGTAGCGATGCCCCGCGACCGCATGCTCGACACCACTCTTCGCCGTGTCCGGCGATCCCTCGGCCTAGGCCTGGCCGCCACCTTCACCATCGCTTGTCCGGGTCAGGACCCCGCGGATTCGGCCGGCGCGCCGACCCCCCCCGTCGGCGCTCTACCAGAGCCCTCCCCTCCCGAGCTGGCCCCCGCGAAGGGGGCCACCAGCGCCGATGCCAAGGCGCCCGGAGCGCCCACGAGCACGGACCCGGCTCAGCACTCGGGTCCCTGGCTCTGGGTGCGGCGATCGTCCGCTGGGGTGTTCGACAAGCCCACCAGCAGCCGCGACGGCAAGATTGGCTACTACAAGCGCGGCGCCAAGGTGCCCATCCTGCCTGGCAGCATCGAGGGCGACGGCTGCCCGAAGGGTTGGCTCAAGGTGGCCTCCGGCGGCGTCATCTGCAGCATGGTCGGCACGACCGACGAAAAGGATCCTCTCGCACGCTTCGTCCCGCGTCAGCCGAAGATCGAAGACGTGCTGCCCTATCCGTACGCGAGAAACGCGCACAACGGCACGCCCCTTTACAAGTCGCTGCCTTCCCGCAAGCAGATGTATCAGTACGAGCCGTACCTGCCCGACGCCAAGAAGGCGAAGGAAGCGGAGGACGAAGAGAGAGCCCGCGAGCTCGAGCAGATGCGTGGCGCCGGCGTTGGCGTCGTCGAGGGCGAGCGCGAGGGCACGGCGGCTGCCGACCCCAGCGCGGCAACTGACGAAAGTCCAGCCACCGATCCGACGGCGGCCACCGATCCAACGGCGGCCACCGACCCCACTGCTGCCACCGACACCGGCGAGGAGCCGGCCGAGGTCCCACTTTGGGAGCGCGAGGACAATCTGCACGAGGTGACGCTCGACGACCTGCGCAAGGACGAAGACGACGTCCTGGCTCAGCGCATGATGAAGGGCTTCTACGTAGCGGTGGACAAGACGTTCAAGTGGAACGGCCGCGTTTGGTACAAGACCACCAAAGGCCTCGTCGCGCCGGCCGACCGTTTTTGGCAGACGGCTGGCTCGGAATTTCAGGGCGTGGAGCTCGACGGCGAGAAATGGTCCCTGCCGATCGGGTTCGTCCTGCCCAGCGTGAAGTCGGCCACGACTTACCGCATCGACGCGGAGAAGAAGATCGCGGCGCCGAGCGGCTCGGCCGCGAAGTTCGAGCACGTCCAGCTCAGCTACGATTTCCTCGAGCTCGGCGGCACCGACTACTACCGCCTGAAGTCGGGTGATTGGATCAAGGACGCGCACGTGCGAGTGACCACACCCGGCCCGCGCCCCAAGGAAGTCGGCGAGACCGAGCGCTGGATCGACATCGACATCAGCGAACAGAGCTTGGTCGTGTTCGAGGGCGACCGACCCGTCTATGCAACCCTGATCTCGAGCGGCAAGGAATCCAAGATCAAGGATCAGGACCACTCCACTCCGCGTGGCATGTGGCGCATTCGCGAGAAGCACATGGTCTCCACGATGGACGGAAACGGCACGGCGGCGGGCGACATGCCGTACAGCATCGAGGACGTGCCGTACATCCTGTACTTCCACAAATCCTACGCCACCCACGGCGCCTTCTGGCATCAGAACTACGGCAGCCAGATGAGCCATGGCTGCGTGAATCTTGCGCCGCTCGACGCCAAGTGGCTCTACTTCAACACAGCGCCTTTCACACCAGCGGGCATGCACGGCGCGTGGTCGTCGGAAACGAGACCTGGCAGCTGGGTCGTCATTCACGACTGACGAGCCCCTCGTGACCTCGACGTGGCTGAACCGTCGAGACAGAAATGGCACGCCAGGGGCTCCCCAGTGAAGGCTTGCATTCGGCGCGGGGGCGCCCAATAAACCCGCCATGGACCAGTTCACGGCCCACCTCGATCGCGGCTGGGACCTTGCGCAGCGCGGCGACGCCTTGGGTGCCGAAGCGTCCGCACGCCGCGCGCTCGAGCTGGAGTCGACCTCGCCGGAAGCTCACAATCTCTTGGGCTACTCCTGCGCCCTGCGGGGAGACTACGAGGACGCGCTCGAGTTTTACCGCCAGGCCATTGCGCTCGACGATACGTTTCTCGAGGCCATGCTGAACGCGGCCGAGCTCTGCATCTTCCCCCTGGGGGACCTCGAGCAGGCGCTGTCGTTCTGCGAGGATGCGCTGCAGCTGGTCGAGAGCGACGAGGAGGCCACCGACGCCCTGCTCTTGCAGTTCGATGCCTACCTCGGGCTGGGCAAGACCGATCCGGCGCGGCAAACCGTCGCCCGAATTCCGAAGGGCCCGTACTCGAACCCCGCGCATGCCTTCTTGATTGGACGCGCGCACTTCGAGCTCGGTGAGGCCGAGGTTGCCGAGGCATTGCTCGAAGAAGCGGTTCGCCGCGATCCGGACAATCCGGAGCCGCACTACTACCTGGGCCTGATCAAGGACGAACGCGGCGACGTGGCAGAGGCGACCGAGTGCTTCCTGCGTGTGCAACACCTGGACCACGAGGCGCCGCCGGCGCCGTGGACTCCTGGGCGCGATGCTTTCCTGGAGCTAGTGCGGCGAGTGGTGGACGGGCTCACCCCGCGCCTGCGAGCCCTGCTCGACGCGCGCCAGGTGTATGTGGCGGAGGCACCGGGCGTGGAAGCCATCGTGGACGGAGCAGATCCCAGAGCGCCCCTCCTGCTCGATCAGCTCGACGGCCCAGGCCCATCGATCCGCATCTTCGTGTACCAGCGCAACGTCGAGCGCCTGGCCGGAGCGCTCGACCGCATGGAGGAAGAGATCCAGGCTGCACTCGAGCGCGAGATCGCAGGAGCCCTGCTCGGCCAGGAGCCAGAGCCGACCACCTCCCCGCGCGAGCTGAACTGAACCCGGACAACTGAGCCCGGACCGAGCTCAGGCGGCGCGCTCTGCCGTTTGTCCGCGCCGCCTCAGGCGGCGCGTCGTGTCATCTCGCGCGCGACCACCGCCAAGAACCGCGTGGCGGCGGTCTGGGGCAGCTCACCCAGCGCCGACAGGGCATTCTCGGTTTCCAGCTGCGCCCGCTCCCGCACCCGATCGCAGCTGCCGCTGCTCTTGACGCGGCGGCCTACCTCCGCGCAGACGCTGGCGTCGCCGGCGTGGATCCGAGCCAAAAGGCCCGCCAAATCCGGGTCGCTCTGCACGGCGAGGACGAGCGGCAGGGTCAGCTTGCCCTCGGCGAGGTCGCTGAGCAGCGTCTTCCCGCTCTGCTCGCCGGTGTAGTCGATCACGTCGTCGACCAGCTGGAATGCCACACCCAGCGCTTCGCCGAAGCGAGTGAGCGCACGCTGCTCGCGCGGCGACGCTCCCGCCAGCTGTCCGCCCGCTCGCGCCGCGAAGCCGAACAGGGAGGCGGTCTTGTCCGAAAGGATGCGGAAGTAGGTGGCCTCGCTCACGTCGAGCTCGGTGCGCCCGCGCAGCTGGACGATTTCGCCTTCGACCAAGCGGCGCAAGGTGCCGAGCAGGTCCTGCAAGAGTGCTGGAGCGATGGCCGCCGTGCGCTCGAGGGCGGTCACCAGCAAGAGATCGCCCGAGAGCACGCTGACCCCGTTGCCGAACAGGCGGCGCGACGTCACTGCGCCCCGGCGCTGCATCCCTTCGTCGACCACGTCGTCGTGGAGCAAGGTGGCCGAGTGCACGAGCTCGACCACGGCGGCCAGCTCGATCAGTCGCGGATCCGCCGCGGCACTGGAGCCTCCTTCCGAAAAGCATTTGGCAGCCAGCAAGAGGGCGAGCGGCCGGACGCGCTTGCCGCCGCGGGCCACGAGGTGCCGGGCGGCCCCGACCGCGGGCTCCGGCCCCTCCGCACAGGCTCGGGCCAGCGCCCCCTCGACGTCCGTCAGCTCGCGAGCCAGGAACTCCTGGACATCGGCGAGGCGGGCCAGCGTTCGGTCATCGGCCCCTTTGGAGCGGGCACCCCCCGAGAGGGCGCGCAGTGAGGCATCGAGGTTCGGTGGCATTCTTGGCGTTTGGCCAGCACCCGGCGCTGGTTTCAAAGAATTTTGAAAAGTATGGAGGCACCCCTGGCCGGGGTCAATCGAGGTAGGTGTTTCTCGCAGGTGGGGCAAGGGGTCCGCTTGCCGACCCAAGGCCGGCGCCCTAGACCGGGGGCAAGATGGACGGCCCCGCCCGAGCGAGCACCCTGGACCGCGCCCGGCGCTTGGGCTTGGCTGCGGTGGCCGTCCTGGCCATCGGCCTGACGGCGGGGGCGAGCGGCCAGATCCTTTGGGCTGTTTTCTCGCCACCAGGCGCTGGTGAGGCCGCTGCCTGCCGCACGGGGGTGGTGGCGCTCCTGACCGGGATCGAGCGGGCCCGCTGGGAAGCCGCGGGCCAGGGAGGCGGCGAGCGGACCGCCCTGGCTGTTTTCCGACGGGCCCTCGAGCCCGAGTGGTCGCATGCCGCTGCCATCGAAAATCGATGCCGTCGGGACGGGGACCGGGAAGCGCTCCGAGCCTTTCGGCAGGTCGAGCTGCTTCGCTATGCGGAGGAACGCGCCGTGCGCTATGAAGCGCTGGACTTGTCCCTACTCCGCAGGCGCGCCCCCGATTTGGCCCGCTCGCTGGCGCCAAAATGACCGAGACTGCCCTCCCCCTCCCCACTACTCCCCAGCTCGCTGACCGTCCGACCTTCGATGACCTGCCCCTGTCCCCCGAGATCCGGCGGGCAGTGGACGACCTGGGCTTCGTGCACCCGACGCCCGTTCAGCTCGCCGTGTACCAACCTGCCGTCGGCGGCACCGATCTCGTGGTGCAAGCACGCACGGGTACGGGCAAGACGGCCGCCTTCGGCTTGCCCATCGTCGACCGCCTCGTCGATCCACGGCTGAGCGCGCCTCAAGTCCTGGTGCTCGCCCCCACCCGCGAGCTGGCCCTCCAGATCAGTCGTGAGCTGCAGAGCCTCACGAGGCACAAGCCCATCTCCTGCGTCGCCATCTACGGCGGCGCGGCGATGCAGCCCCAGATCGACGCCCTCAGGGCTGGCGCCCAGATCATCGTGGGCACCCCGGGTCGCGTGCTCGATCACTTCGAGCGCGGAACGCTCGCCCGCAGCGCCCTACGCATTCTGGTCTTGGATGAGAGCGACGAGATGCTCTCCATGGGCTTTTTGCCCCAGATTACGCGCATCATGGAGCAGCTGCCCAAGGCGCGGCAGACGCTGCTCTTCAGCGCGACTCTGCCGCCCGACGTGCGGCGTATCGCGGAAACGCGGCTAGAGGACCCGCTCTTCATCACGCTGAGCGGCGATCACATCGGCGCACTCTCCATTCAGCATTTCGTCTACCGCAGCCGAGGTGCGAAGCCGGATGAGCTCGTGCAAGTGATCGAGGCCGAGAGCCCCGAAAGCGCCATCGTCTTCTGCAACACGCGCGACCAGACCAAACGCATTGCCGGAGCGCTCAAGCGCGCTGGTCACTCCGCCGACTGGCTGAACGCCGATCTGTCGCAGAGCGATCGAGAGAAGGTGATGCACGCAACCCGTGAGGGCAAGCTGCGGTTCTTGGTCGCGACCGACGTGGCGGCTCGCGGCATCGACATTTCCCACCTGACGCACGTCATCAACGCAGACTTTCCCGAGTCCACGGAGAACTACGTGCATCGCACCGGCCGCACCGGTCGCGCGGGTCGGACGGGCACCGCCATCAGCCTCATCGCGCCGCAGGACGTCGGCAACCTGTACATGCTGCGCCTGACCTACAAGATCTTCCCGATCGAGCGTGAGCTACCCAGCTTGCGCGAGCTCTCGAGTCGGCGGGAGGCGGATTTGGTGTCCAGCTTGGCGGACGAGCTCGGCCCGGCGGTGCGAGCCGAGGACCTCAGCTTGGCGCGCCGTGTGCTGCAAAGTGACGAGGCGGAGCTGATCGTGGCGGGGCTCTTGCGACAGCGTTCAGGTCTCGCGCCCTTCGCCGCCGGGCTCACACAAGCAGCCGCGCCGAGCGGCCACGTGGACGGCGAGCACGAGGGCAAGAAGAAGCACAAGAAGGACAAGGAAAAGAAGAAGGACCGCAAGCGCAAGGAACGCGAGGAAGAAGCCAGCCGGGTGGAGCATGCCCCCCCCGAGCTGCACGCGTTCCAGAGCTCGCTACCTGAGCTGGCGCGGTCGGAGCCAGAAGTGTCCCGCCCCGAAGCGGCGCAGGCCCAAGCGGAAGCCAGAGAGCCAAAGCGGCCCCAGCGCTCAGCGCCCGGTCTCGAGGTGGTGAGCGCGCGCGACATTCTCGGTGGCTCGGTCGACAGTCTCCTGGACGAAACGCAGGCGCGCCCACGAGAGCCGGCTCCTCAGGAGGCGGCCACGGGCGACATCGCGCGCATCTTCCTCAGCGTGGGAAAGCGTGACGGCGTGTCCGCGCGAGACGTGCGCGGCATCCTGGAAGCCCAGGACATCCATCCCGACGACATCGACTTCGTTGCCGTCAAGGACAGTCACACTTTCCTCGGCGTGGCATCGGACCTCGTCGACCCCGTGCTCGAGCTTCTTCACGAGCGGACCATCGGAGGCGCCGTGGCTCGCGCCGAGGTGGCGCGCCCAAGGCGGCGCTGAGTCGCCGCCAAGTCGCGGCCGAGGCGCCAACTGGGCGGCGCCACCCGGGCTCGCCGGGTGGATTTTCGTGGTTCGGGACCTGGACTCACGGTACCCTATTCTCGTTGACGCCGGATCCCCCAGCCCCGGAAGCTCAGTACACCGACATCGCCTGGGCACTCTCACAGGGCCTGTCGCAGGGGGAGCTCGTCCCCATGCTCGAGCGGTTGGCACGCAGCGCACCGCGGGGAGGCGTGCACTACATCTACGCCAAGCGCCTCTTGGCCGAGGCGCTCGTGCGCAAGCACCCATTTCGAGCCGCCCGGCTGGCTCGCGAGGTGCTCGAGTTCCAGGACGACGACCGCGCCCATGCGGTGCTCGGCTTGTCACACATGCTGCTCGGCAATTTTCGGCTGGCCGAGCGCGCCTACCGCGCGGCACTGCGTCTCGCGCCCCACTCTCCGTGGTACGCCCACAACCTCGGCCACCTGCTCGACGTCGCGCTGAATCGCCCGCTCGAAGCGGTTCGCCTCTTGGCGCAGGCGCGCAAAGCCCTCCCCCTCGAACCGGAGATCAGAAGCTCCTTGGCCCATGCGCTCCTGCGCAGCGGGGATACCAAGCGGGCCCGGGAAGAGCTCCTCTTGGCGGTCGCCTCCGACGAAGCGCGGGCCGACGAGATCCTCGCTCGCTGGCAGGCAGAGCCGGCTCGCTGACAGAGCCTGCTCGCTGACAGCTGGCTTGCTGACGGAGCCCGCTCGCTGACCCTTCGGCGTGCTTGCCGACGGCGCGGTCGGCTGCCATGTGGCTCTGGATGACTCCGATCGCCTCACGCTGGTGCTTCCTCGGCACCTTCCTCGTGCCCTTCCTCGCCGCGACGGGAACAGCCCCGGAGGCCGGGGCGCAAACAGGCACCCCGCCTCCTGCCGCAGCAGCGCCCACGAAGGCGCCGCCGGCTGCCCAGCCCGCACCTCCACCGGCCCCGGACGGGACCGCGGCGCCGCCGGGCCCGTCCGGGGAAGTAGCCGAGGAAGCACCCGCGCTGCCCACGGTCGAGGATCCGATGCTCGTGCCAGTACCCCCGGCCTCACGGAGCCTGGAGGGCTGGGAAGCCGCGCTGCAGCTCGTGCGCACTAAGAATCCCGACGTCCGGCGGGCCCAAGCGCAGATCGACGCGGCGCGTGGGCAATCCCGCCAAGTGCTCGCGCGTTCGCTGCCCACGTTGACCGGTGGCGTGAATGCCAGCTTCCACGTCCTGACCGGCGTGGGCCCCAACATCTTCCAGCCGGGGATGGTGGGCGAGGTACCCAATCCACGCGGCAACCTGGCAACCGACCTCTCACTGCGCATTCCACTGATTTCGGTTCAAAATTGGTACGATCACGGCACAGCCAAGGTCCAGGTCCGGCAGGCAGAGCTCAGCCTGGAGGAAGCTGAGCGTCAGGTGCTGGGCGGCCTGGCGGAGTCGATCGCTGGCGTCGTCACGGCCGAGCGCCTGGCCGAAGTCACGCGAGAGAGCTTGAACAGCGCACTGCTCGCGCTCGAGCTCAGCGAGAGGCGGGCACGCCTCGGAGCGGTGAGCAAGGTGGACGTGCTGCGCGCCGCGCAAGAGGTCGCAGCGAGCCGAAGTCAGGTCATCGAAGGCGACGAGAACCTGCGGCGAGCCCGGGAAACGCTGGGGCTGGCGCTCGGGTCCTCGGGCGATTGGGGCGTGTCCCCAAACATCCGGCTCGACCGGCTGGGCCAAGACGCACGCAAGGTCTGCAAACAATCCGACTCCATCGAAGATCGCTCGGACTTGCGCGCTTCGGCCGCGTCCAAGGAAATCGCAGAGCGCAATGTGAGCAGCGTCGACCGCGCGTTCCTGCCCCGCGTCGAGGGCGCCACCACGTTCACCTACAACACGAACCAGTTTGCCGCCGCTACGCGCGACCACCTGACGTGGACCATCGGCGCCATCTTGACCTGGAACCTCTACGACGGTGGCCTGCGCTACGGACAGAAGGCCAGCGCAGTGGCCGCCCAAGCCCGCACCTACCTCGACGACGACGACCTCAGGCGACGTGCCGAGCTGCAGGTGACACAAGCCCTGCGCGCCGTCGAGGTCGCGGAAAGTCAGCTCGCGGTGTCCATCACCAGCCGAGACGTCGCCGTGGAGAATGCCCGCATCGCGCAGCTGCGCTTTCTCAATGGCACGGGGACGAGCTTCGACATGACGGAGACGCAGGGCGATGCGCGCAGCGCGACCCTGGACGTCACGGTGAAAGAATTCCAGCTCCTACGGGCGCGGATCGCTGCGTTTCTGGCCATGGCCTCCTGTGATATCTAGCCGGTCGAGAAGAAGAGATGGCGACTTCGAGATCCACGTCCAGCCAGCACTTGCTCTTGGGCTTCACCATCGTGACTGCCCTCGCCTTCCTGGCCCACATCTGGTTCATCTTCGTCGTCACGCCCGAAGCGCAATTGGCGGCTGGGGGCCTGGCGCAGAAGATCTTCTACTTCCACGCGCCCGCTGCCTACGCGATGTACCTCGCCGGGGGGGCCTGCTTCTTCGGTAGCGCCGCCTACCTGGTCCGGCCGACGGCCGTGCGCGACGCCTGGGCAACGGCTGGCGCCGAGGTTGCGGTCACCTTCGGCCTCTTGGTGCTCACCAGCGGCCCCCTGTGGGCCAAGAAGGCGTGGGGCGTGTACTGGACCTGGGATCCGCGCCTGACCAGCCTCCTGCTCACGGTGCTGGTCTACGGAGCCTTGGCGCTCTTGCGCCGTTTCTCGGGACCAGGCGAAGCCGAGAAGCGATTTGCGGCCGCCTTCGGCATCCTGGGCACCGCCATCCTGCCCATCGTGCACTACTCCGTGCGACTCTGGCGCGGGAACCATCCTACGGTCGTGGGCAAAGGCGGCGGCGGGCTGTCGCCGGTCATGCTGCAGGCCCTCCTCTTCGGCTTCGTCACCATGGCCCTCTTGGCCTGCCTGCTGCTCTGGCTGCGCAAGAACCTCGCGCTCTCGACCTCTCGCCTCGACGACGCCGAACAACTAGCCGCCTCACTCGGGCTCACCGGGGACTGAAGGCGCATCACTCAACCCTAGAGCGAGAAGGATCTCCATGTCCGAAAGCGACCCATCCGCCCCAAGCGCCCAAGAGACCGTAGCCGATCGACGCTCCGAGTTCGTTCCCGTCGGCGCCGGCGGCGAAACCAGTAGCGCCGAAGCGCTCCTCATCACCGCCTACTGCCTGATGTGGGCATTGATCTTCGCGCTGGTCGCCTTCTCTCAGCGCCGACAGAAGAAGCTGGATCTTCGCCTGGCGGAGCTGGAAACCGCGCTGGCGAAGCTCGACCGGGCAGCGGCCGAGAGGCCGAAGGGGCCTGGAGGCTCCGGCGCTAGCGAGGCGGCGGTGTGACCTTCGAGCACATCGTCTACATCCCAGGCGTGCTGCTCGTGGGCATCGTCACGGGCTACGTCCTCGGCGCGCGGGCCGTGCGCGCAGAAATCGCCTCGGCCAAGCAGAAAGCCCGGCGCTAGCGAGCAGGCCTTTGCCCGCGCCACGCTTCTCGGCGAAGATCCAGGCAGGGACCTACCGATGCTGAGCTTCAAGACCACGGACGAGCAAGATGCGCTGATCGAGATGGCCTCCCGCTTCACGCGGGAGCGCATCATCCCAGTTGCCGCGGAGTGCGACAGGGACGCGCGCTTTCCCAAGGACGTGTTCGAGGCAGGCTGGGAGCTCGGTCTGGTCAACCCGACCGTTCCCCCGGAGTACGGCGGCGCCGGCTTGGGTGAGCTCGACAACGCGCTCATCGCGGAGCATCTCGCCTACGGTTGCACCGGCATCCAGACGAGCATGCTCGCCAATACTCTGGCGCTCACACCCATCCTGCTCGGCGGCTCCGAGGCGCAGAAGAAGAAGTACCTGGGCATGCTGACCTCGGCGCCGCTCTTCGCGAGCTACTGCACGACCGAGCCCACCGGGGGCAGCGACGTGGCTGGCCTGCGCACGCGTTTCACCAAGAAGGGCGACGATTTCGTGCTCAATGGCGAGAAGTGCTGGATCACCAACGCTTCCTTTGCCTCCTTCTACGTGGTCTTCGCCACTTCCGATCCGGCACTGCGCCACAAGGGCATCGCCGCGTTCATCGTCGACCGCGACACCAAGGGCCTGCGCGTCGGCAAACACGAAGACAAGATGGGGCAACGCGCCAGCGACACCGCGTCGGTGCATTTCGAAGACGTGGTCGTCCCGGGCGAGAACCTGCTGGCGCCCGAAGGGCAAGGCTTCAAGCTGGCCATGGAGACCTTCAACCAGACGCGGCCCGACATCGGAGCCATGGCAACCGGCCTGATGCAGCGCTGCTTGGACGAAGCCGTGAAGTACGCCAAGGACCGCAAGTCCTTCGGGCAACCCATCATCGAGCACCAGATGGTTGCTGCCATGATCGCCGACATGGCGATCAGCGTCGAGGCGACGCGTCTCCTGTACCAGAAGGCGGCCTGGAATCTGGATAGCGGTGTGCGAGATCCCATCGTGTCCAGCTACGCCAAAGCTTTCGGCGCCGACCGTGCGATGCAGACGGCAGTCGACGCGGTGCAAGTGCTCGGTGGCAACGGCTACGTGCGCGATTACCCGGTCGAGAAGCTGATGCGAGACGCCAAGGTGCTCCAGATTTACGAGGGGACGAGCCAAATTCAGCGCGTCGTCATCGCCAAGGCGCTCTCCCGCTAGAGGCGGCGCCGCGCTCGGATTTGCCTCGCCTGACCGCTGCGACTAGGTTCAGCGGCGTGTTCGGCACCTCCCTTTCGGAGATCGCTGTGGTGGGTGTGGTCGCGCTCGTCGTGGTTGGCCCCCAGAAGCTCCCGACCATGCTGCGCACGCTCGGTCAATGGACCGGCAAGCTCCGACGCATGACCATGGAGATGCGCGCGAAGACCGGCATCGACGAGATCCTGCGTGAGGAGGGGATCGATGGCGTGGCAGAGCTGCGCTCGCTCCTGCGCGGTGAGATTGCAGCCGCCAACACCGCCATGCAGCGGCCGATCTTCGACCCCTATCAAGACGACGCCCCGGTCGATCTCGCGGCCGAATACCCGCCCGAGGGCGCGGACAGCAAGGGCGCCATCCCCGAGGATCTCCTGGTGCACGCTCGCTCGGGCGAGGCCTCCCCGCCCCCTGCCACGGTGCCCGGCGGGACGCCGGAGCCGCTCGCCACCACCGAGCCCGCCGCGACAGAGCCGACCAGCACAGAGCCGACCACCGCCGAGCCCCCCACCACCACGGAGCCCACGCCAGCCGCGGCCGGCACGACGCCCCCGCCTGCCGAGTCCCGTGGTCCGGCCGCTGAAACCCCGCCCGTATGAACGACTCGGAAGCGCCCGCAACGATGACCTTCTGGGAGCACCTCGAGGAGCTCCGCAGCCGCGTGGTGCGCTCGGTCATCGCCATGATCGTCGGCTTCGGCGTGAGCTGGTATTTCAAGTCTCGCCTGCTCGAGATCCTCGCGCAGCCCTACATCGAAGCTTGGAGCAAGAGCGGCATGTCGGGCGACGTTGCGCCTCTCCACAACCCAGGCCCCACGAACCTCTTCTCCGCTTACATCAAGATCTGCCTCCTGGGCGGCGGCGTGCTGGCCTTGCCGTTCATCCTGTATCAGGTGTGGGCCTTCATCGCGCCCGGCCTCTACAAAAATGAGAAGCGCTACGTCATTCCTTTCGTCGTCGTCAGCTGCGGTCTCTTCGCGGCCGGCGCCATGTTCGGGACCAAGGTGGCCTTTCCCATGGCCTTCCAGTGGTTCCTCGAGCTCGGCAAGATGGAGGCCGGATCGCACTTGGCCGTCGAGCAGACGATGATGATCGACCAGTACCTGGAGTTCGTGCTCCAGGCGCTGCTTGCCTTCGGCATCGTGTTCGAGATCCCGGTCGTCATTTTCTTTCTGACGATCATCGGCGTCGTCAACCACACGCACTTGATCAAGTTCTTCCGCTATTTCGTGGTGATTGCCTTCGTCGTGTCTGCGATCATCACGCCCCCGGACGTGCTCAGCCAGATCCTGCTCGCAGGCCCGCTCATCCTGCTCTACAGCTTGAGCATCGGCCTGGCCTGGCTGTTCTCGCGGCGCAGATCGGCTTGAGTCAGTCTTCGCGGGCGTAGGGCTCGCCGCGTAGGATGGTGAGCGAGCGGTAGATTTGCTCGAGCAAGAGCACTCGCGCCAGCCGGTGCGGCAGCGTCAAGCGTGACAGGCTGAGCCGGAAAGCGGCGCGCTCGCTCAGCTCCTTCGGCAAGCCCTCGGCGCCGCCGATCAAAAAGCAGATGTCTCCCTTGCCCGTGCTCGCCCAGGCTTCGATCTGACGCGCAAGCGCCTCGCTCGAGAGCTCACGCCCGTCGACCTCGAGCGCCACCAGATGTGCGCCCTCGGGCACGTTCTTGGCGAGCGCATCGTCCGTTTGCACCTCGCGCTCTTCGATGCGCGCGACGCGCCGAATGCGCCTCTCGTACTCGTCAGCCAGCTCGCGCAGGGGGCGCTGCTTGAGCTTGCCCGAGCACAAGACGATGAACTTCACCGGCTATCCGAGGCTGCCCGCGGCTGGTCGCTGGGCGCCGTACGACTCGGCAAGGGGATGCGACTGGCGTCGAGCCAGAGGCCGGACAAGTCGTACAGGTCGCGGGCGCTCTCCGAAAAGACGTGCACGACGACATCGAAGAAATCGAGCAAGACCCAGTCGGCGCGGGGCAGGCCCTCGACCGTGCTTGGAGGAGTCCCCAGCTTCGACAGCTCCTCGTCCACGGAGCGCGCAATCGCCGCAACGTGGCGATCGCTGGTCCCCACCATCAAGACCAGGAAATCTGCGTAGTCGGCCTGTCCAGCGATCTGGATGATTTCCAGGCCGAGGCACTTCTTCTCCAAGCCAGCGCGAGCGGCGGCGAGCGCCAGGTCTCGACTTTGATCCACGCGCGCCGATTCCTCGGGGCTCAGGGGGCTGGGCTCTGGCTGGGCTTCGGTTGCGCGCTTCTTACTCACGGAGATGGGCCCCCGCGGCGGGTCTCGAGCTGGGATCCCGGGGGGCGAGAAAGGTGGCACGCGAAGGGCCACCGGTAAAGGCCAACCCAGTAGGGATCAGCCGGGGCCGCCGCTCAGGGCCGCTGGGCTCTCGGGGACAGGCTGGCTCTCCGGGACGGTGGGCGCCGCGCCTTCGGCAGGAGGCTGGCCGGCTCCCTCAGCCGGAGCCCCAGCCGGAGCCGGAGCCGGCTCGCTCGGGGGCGGCGTTTCCGGTGCCACGTCGGGAGTCGCATCCGGGGCAGCGTCCGGGGCGTCCACCGGGGCAACAGGGGCCTCGGCTTTCGCGGCTGGAAATGGCGGCAGCACGGGGCGTTCGTACTCCGGGGGCGGCAAGCTGGGTGGCCGAGCCCCTCGGCAGCCGGAGATCACCGAGGCGGCCCCGAGGGCCAAGAGCAAGGCCGTCGCAGTGTGCAGGCTGTCGCGATACGTCCACGTCATGGAAAGCGCTCCTCGTCCACGGCGAGCAGGGTCTCGCGCAGGTCGTGCGTGGGAGCGTAGCCGAGGGTCTGACGCGCCGCGCCATCGTCCACCATGCACACGAAGCGGATGAAATCGAGCTCCGCCGCCGGGAAGTGCGTCATCCCGAACTGGAAGAGGCCGGTCAGGCCGCTCTTCGCCAGACTGTAGGGGATGCCAACGCTGCGCCGCCCGAGGACGCGCAGCGCTTTGGACAGGGGGACCGGCGGGGGCCCAGCCACGTTGAAGATCCCGCGTACGCCCGGCGCGAGCGCTAGGTCGATCGCCTGCGCCAGGTCGTCTTGGTGGACTGCTTGCAGCATCGGATCGAAGCCTAGGACCGTCGGCACGAGGGCCAAGCGAAGGTAGTTACTGGGAGCGTTGCGTACGGTGCCGAGCACGTGCGCGGGACGCAAGATAACGATCTCGGTGTCGGGGCGCCGCCAGAAATACGACTGCGCGAAGAGGTCGACTTCGACCAGTGAACGCATGCCAGTGAAGCGCCCACTGGCCAAGAGAGGGGCGTCTTCGCGCAGAAATTGGGGATTCTCCGGGCGGGGCCCGTAGGTGTTGGCGCTCGACAAGAGCACGACCTTGCGAATTCCGAACTGCTCGGCGTACCCAAGGACCCGCTCCAGAGTCAAAAGGTTGTCCTGATGGCTGCTTGGTCGCCGTGAGTCGTGGATGACGCCGAGGTGCACGATGGCGCGCACGTCCGAGCGCGCGAAGACCTCACGCGCTGCGCTGCGCAGCGGGTCGACCAGATGCTGCTCGACGTCTCGCGGCAGGCCGAGCTGAGCGCGCTGGCCAATCCCCACCACGTTGTGCTTCCGGTGCAAGCGCCTGAGCAGCCGCCCGCTGAACCTGCCGCCCATCCCAGTGATCAGCACGGTCCCAGCGCTCTGGCTGTCGCTTTCTGCCGCTCTGCCCCGCATGGTTGGCTTTTTACCCACGGTTTTTCAGGTGAAGAGCCCCGAACGCTGGCTGAGCGCTCGGTTCAGGAGATCTTGGATGGTCTGTTTCACCAGCCACACCTTGTCGTTGATCACCTTGTCGTCGTCCAGATGATCGCCGCCAAAATGCAACGGCTCACCGAAATGCAATCGATACTTCATGGGCAGGGGTAGCTGGCCCCCGGGCAAGAAGATCTGGGGGACCACCGGCAACACCGGCATGCCCAAGAGCTTGGCCACTCCTTCGAGATTTCCGAGGTTCACGTACTGCTCTTCCGCGCCGACGATGGCAACCGGCACGACGGGCGTCTTGGTTTCGATGGCGAGCCGCATGAAGCCGCTACCGAAGGGCTGCAGCTGGTAGCGCTTTTGAAACGGCTTGGAGATCCCGCGCACCCCCTCCGGGAAAATGAGCAGGAGCTCGCCCATTTCGAGCAGGCGGCGAGCGTTCTCGGGCACCCCGACCACCTGCCCCACCTTGTTGAAGAACGTCGAGGCGAACGGCAAGCTGACTGCCCACTTCTCGATCATCGCCCGACCGACGCGCGGTGGATCGAGATCCATGAAGAGCGCGGTGCCAAGGATGGCGCCATCGATCGGGATCTGCCCGGAGTGGTTGGCGACCAAGAGGGCGCGGCCCTGGGGGATGTTGCCAAGGCCGAAACACTCGGTGCGAAAGTAGAGGCGGTGGAAGAACGAGAGCACGGTGACCGCCGACTTGGCCACGTCGGGATCCAGACCGAACGGGTCGCCGCCCATGGCCTCGTACCGTGCCCGCAACCACTCGACCCGCTCGTCGAAATCACGGCCCACGACGCGCAGGCGAAGCTCATCGGCGCGGCGCCGCGCCGCCTCCAGCACGCGGTCGACGATCGGCAGGCCGCTTCGTCGGGACACGTCGGCGAGAAGCGCCAGGGCGCTCGGCTTCTTCATCTGGCCCGGCGGACGCTACAATAGGCGGTCCGGAAAAACACGCTCACGCTGGCGCCCACTATCGCCCGCGCTGCTCCCTCCCCCAAGCCCGCCTCGCGCCCGCCCGAAGTCATGCTCCATCCCGAGCCCGCGCCTCCTGGAACCGTCATCAGAGTGGTGGCACCGAGCGGTCCCTTCGACGAAGCCTCCTTCCAGCGCGGTCTCGGGCACTTCGCCGATTACGATCTTCGCTTCGGCCCCGAGATGATGGGACGCCGCTCTGGATTTCTCGCGGGTGACGATGGTGCGCGGCTACGTGAGCTCCAGGCGGCGCTCGACTCGGAGGACGCTTCCGTCATTTGGCTCGCCCGCGGCGGCTTTGGCCTGTCGCGCATCGCCCATCGCCTGGACTGGGACGCCTTCCAAGAGCGGCCGAAATGGGTCGTCGGCTTCTCCGATGGCACCGTGCTGCACCAAGCTTGCCTGGCGCGAAACGTCACCAGCCTGCACGGCCCGAACGTCACCAGCTTGGAGGACGATGCCAGCGCGGCGTCGTTGCGCGGAGCGCTCGTTGGCTCCTGGCCGAATGCGTGGCCGGTTTCGTGCTGGATCCCAGGACCCGCACGCGGGCCGCTCGTGGGCGGCAACCTCACCATGCTCTGCATGCTGGCTACTGCCGGAGCCCTGCGCCTGCCAGCGGGCTGCCTCTTGTTCTTGGAAGACGTGGACGAGACCAGCTACCGCGTCGACCGCATGCTGACGGCCCTCATCGTCGGGGGTCACTTGGCCGGCGTCAGCGCCATCGTGCTCGGCGGCTTCACCAACTGTGGACCAGGTCGCTTCGAGGTGCCGGTGGAGGAGGTCCTGCTGTCCACGCTCGGTCGTCTCGGCGTCCCCATCGTCGCCGGCTTTCCGAGCGGGCACGGAGCGGAGCGGGAGACCTGGCTCCACGGCGGCGCAGTAGAGCTCGACGCGGAGGCAGGCCTGCTCAGGTCTCTCGGCTGGGCTCGCCGCTAGGCTCTCTCGCTCGGCCGTCGGCTGGGCTTTCGGGCAGGCTTCTCAGCCCTTCTTCAGGTTCGGGGGAGGCGGTGGCGGAGGGCGCCGTCCTGCGTCGACGGGGGGCGGTCCCGGAGTTCGTCCCATGGGTGGCGGGGGCGGTGGGGCGACGCGTCCAATGGGCGCCGAAAGCGGCGGCGGTGCGACTGGCCTTTGCCCCATGGGAGGTGGCATCGGTCGTCCGTCGGCGGCCGCCGGCGCAAGGCCGGGGGGCAGCGAAGGACGAACGGGAGGGGGCGGCACGCTGCTGCGGCCTCCCATCGGCGGGGGCGCAGGCGGCATGGGGGTCCCTCCGCCCGCTCGCGGCGGAAGCGAGGAGCGCGGCGGCGGCAGGTGACCCGTTCGCACGGGCAGTGGCGGCGGCATGCTGCTGCCCGGCGAACGACGGGGAGGCGGCGGCGGCAAGCTGCTGCGGCGCTCTTCCGGCGCGGCTTCTTCGACTTCCCCCACCTCTTCGGTCACGGAGTCGAGCTGCCCGCGCGGCTCGTCGAAGTCGACGTCGACGTCGCCCGTTGCTCCTGGCTCGACGTCGGCTTTCGCCACGGCGGGAGGTTCTGCGGCAGGAGATTCTGCGGCCGGAGTCTCTGCAGCAGGCTCGTCGGCTTCCTCGATCTCTTCCACCTCTGGAAGTGCCCTCGCCTTCGCATTGCTGCGCTCGGCACGAGCCTTCCCGGGTTTCGCCTTGCCCCGTCCCTTCCGCTTGGGCGGTGGCGGTGGGATGGAGGAGGCCCGCTCGGCGTCCTTCAGCTCCGCGGCCGCTGCTTCGTCGCTTTCGGGCTCGTCGGCAGCCGGTTCCGGGGCCGTTTTCTCTGCCGTGGAGCGCACGGCGCTGGCCTCTGGTGGCGAGGCTGCCTCGGACGCGTCGACGCTCGGCTTGTCCGTCTCCGGCTCACCCGTTGCGGCTGGCTCCGCTGGGCTCGGCTCTGCCTTTGCGGCTCGCTCCGCGGCCTCTGCGGCATCGGCCTCTGGCTCCGGGGCGGCTGCCTTCGCCGGGGCTGTCTCCAGGGTGGGAGCGTCGACCAAGACCGGGACGGGTGCCTCCGCTGGTGGCTCGGGAGCCTCCTGCTCCGGCTCGGAGTCTGCAACCGGCGGCGGCGGCTGAGAATGGCGGTGCCGGATCTCGGCTGCCTTCACGCGCAGCTCGGCCTCGCGCCTGATCTGTTCGGCCTGCTCCCGCACTCGCGCTGCATCCACCTGGACCCGCGTCTCCTCCTCGCTCTTGTGGAGCTCGGCGACCGTGACCTTGCGCATGCCGAGCTTGGCCTTCTCCAGACCTTCCTTGGCCTCGGTGTCGGACGAGTTCAGTCGCAGCACCCGACGCCAAGCGTCCGCCGTCTCGCGCGGCTCGTGCAGAACGTCCTGCCAGATCCGCCCCACCTTGCGCGACAAATCCAGCCGCACGTTCTTGTCGCGACTGCGCAGGATCTGGTCCTCATAGAGGTGGACGAGCCCGCGGTGGTTCTCCGCCTTGCGGTAGGTGTCTTCGAGTCGCGCGGCGATGTCGGCGTCCGTCGGCGAAAGATCGTACAGGCGCTTCAAGTCCTCCGCCGCACCCGCCTCGTTGCCGAGACGATCGATGCGCAGGTCGTAGCGCCGGCTGAGCAGCATGCGCACCAAAGGCCCGTCGACGACCTGGCCGAGCGCACGCTCGATGGTCGAGTCCATCAAGCCGAGGTCGCCTTTGGCCTCGGTCATGCGCTCGAGCTGATCCAGATATTCCTCTTCGACGTGAGCGATGAGCGCATCGCCGAGCCAGCGCAGAGCGAGATCGGCGTCCCCCAAATCCTCGTCGGCGATGGCGGCTGCACGGCTGAGAAAGACGCCGCGCGCCTTCCCCCCATCGCGAATCTCACTGCCGGCAGTGGAGAGGCATTCGGCGAAGGCGCGCCGTAGGCGCGTGCTCTTGGCGCCGAGATCGGCTTCTCGGACCAGGGTACCGAGGTCCAAGAGCGCCTCGCCCGGACCTGAGATGCCCAAGGCGAGCTCGAAGAACTGACTGACCTTCTGCTCCTGCTCGAGGCCCGACGCCACCTCGGCTCCGCGCACCAGGGCTCGTTGGCGGTCGTCGGGCGACTTGCACCGCGGCACCTGCCTTTCGTAGACCTGCACCTTGCCGAGCACATCGCTCGTGAGCGCTGCCAGCCGGTCCAAGAGCGGACCGACCTCGTGTGGATCGACGCTGGTGAGCGCCTGCTCGCCGTGGACGATGGCTTCCTTGGCTGCCATGCCCGCTTTGGCCAAGACCTCCGCCTGGCGAACGAGCTCCTCGGCGCGAGCGGGCCCGGTTAGGTCGCGCTCGAGCACGGCGAACGCAGCCAAAATGGCTTCGATGTGCTTCTCACCCGCGGCGATGCGCTCCAGACTCTGTGCCAGCTCCTGCTTGGCGCCCTTCATGCGGACGAGCTCGAGACCGACGTCGATGGCTTGCGCAGCCTTGCCGACTTTGGAGAAGCGCGCATAGGCGGCGCGCAGGGCCGCGTTGCGTTTGGGACCAGCCGGGGCGTCGCTGGACCACTCGACCAGCGCCTCGGCCACTTCGCCTTCGAGGCCGAGCTCGTCACCGAGCCGGATGTACTCGTCGCGGCAGGCTTCCACCTGCTCCTTGGCAAGGGGAACCAGCGCTGCCATCGCGTCCCGCGGCCGCTTCAAGCGCTCGCTCAGCACGCTCGCCAGCTCGAGCACCATCGTCGACGCTTCGGCTTCGTCGCCTTCGACCTCGATCAGCTGCTCTTGGTAGCCGACGTACTCCTCGAAATTCTCGATCTCGCGGCACAGGTCACGCAGGATCTCGACCACTTCGTAGTCGCCGCTGTCGAGCTCCAGCACGACTTGGTAGGCCGAAATGGCTTCCTTGCGCTTATCGGCCGCCGACGGGGTGTCCCGCTTTCCGAGCTCCGCCAATAGGTCGGCGCGGCGGCGCGCGGCTTCGAGCTTCTCGTCTCCGCTGACCAGACCGAGCAGGCGGCCGAGCGTTTCGGCTGCGGCTGCCGGCTGGTCGAGGGCCTCCTGCAGGCGGGCCACGCTGGCCACTGCGGTAGCCGAGTCGGGCCGATTGACGAGAACGGCGAAGTATTCGTCCAGAGCAGCGGCCTGGTCGCCCTCGGCCTCGAGCAGCATCGCCAGGCGCAGGGCCACCTCGGCGCGAGCGTCCCCGCTGACCGCGTTCTGCCAACGCCGCAGGTAGCCGATGGCGTCGCTGATCTCCCCCGTTTCCTCGGCATCCAGCGCCAAGAGAGACAGCGCTTCGACGTCGTCGCCATCCTCGAGCAGCTCGGTCAGAGCCGAGCGCATGCCCTCGATGTCGTCCAGCCGATCGCGAAGCAGGAGCGCCGCGTCGCGCCGGAGAGCGACCCGCTTTTGGCGGTCCGGGTGATTGCCAGCGCGGCTCAGCATTGCCTGCACGAGCTCGCTGTAGCGCTCCTCGGCGACGAGCAGCGTCGCCAAGCGAGCCGCGATGCTGTCCGCAGTCGCGTCGAGCTTCAGGCCCTCGGTCAGAAGGCCGATCACGTTCTCGAAGTCGCCGAGCCGCTCCCAGAAGTCCGCTTCGGTCGCCGTGAGCAGGGCGCGGTGAGCCGCGGTTCCACCGAGGGCCCGCTCCTCTGCCACCGAGCGCGCAGCCTGCTCCCACGCCTCGGCCGAGACGAACGCATACCGCGCCTTTTGCCAGAGCTCCGGGCTCCGGGTTCCGGCAGCTGCCTCGGCGTAGGCGCCGCCAGCTTCCGGAAAGTAGCCGCCCGCCTCCAAGAGCTGGCCTAGGTGCTGGCTGTAGCGCACGCGCGCCGACACCGCGCCTGCCACCGAGAGCATCTCGCGCAGGAGAGCCACGGCCAGGTCGGGCTGACGGGCCCGCTCGTAGAGGTGAATGGCTTCGAACGCCGTCTCGTCGTCGTCGGGATCGAGGCGGGCGATGATGGACAGCGACAGCGCGGCCGCGACCGGGTCCTTGCGACGCTCGAGATGGATGTCGGCTGCCCTGCGGTAGCGTGAGCGCTTCTGCTCGAAATCGTCGTCGAGCTCCGCGCGGCGCTCGACCAGCTCCGCGAGCTCGGTCCACTTCGTCGCCTTTTCCAGCGTGACTTCGAGGTGATCGGCGCTCTCCGCATCCGAAGGGTCCAGCATCACCAGCTGGCGGCTGGCTTCGATTGCGCCTTCGACGTCGCGCAGCGGGCCCTCGCACAGGCCCACCACTTCGCGGAGCCAACCGTGCCGGTCTGCAGCGGGCGCTTGATCCTGCCGAGCTGCCATGAGCAAGAGGTCGCGCAGCTTGCCGTGCTGGCCCTTGGTGCGCAGTCGCTCGGCGACGAAATTGACCGCCTCGGAGTTGGCTGCGTCCAGCGAAAGGACGCTGCGGTAGTGCCGCGAAGCGTCCTCGACCCGCCCATGGCTGGCTAGCGCACGCGCGATGTCCAGGTGCGCGCCTGTACGAGCTTCGACTGGCGCGTCGTCACGCGGCGTCAGGGCGGCGATCAGGGCGTCGTCGGGGTTGGTCGCAAGCGCCCGCGCCACGATGCGCCGCGCGTCGTCGGCGACCGGACCGTCGGCACGAACCGCCAGGTAGGCCGCCAGCGAATGCGCCATGTCCCCCTCGCGACCGAGCTGCCGGGCGTAGTGCATGCCGAGCTGCGCGGCGCGATCGTTTCCTGGATCGCAGGTGAGCGAGCAGAGTGCGTAAGCGTGCCCATGCTCCCCGTCGTAGGCCTCGGCCAGGCTGGTGAAGAGCATCCCGGCTTCTTGTCGATCCTCTGCGGGGACGCTGCGCCCGGCCTGGATTTGCTCCAGGACCACGGTCGCGAGCTGCTGCATCAGGTTCGGGTCGGCCTGGTCGATGGCCCGCGCCCCGCGCAGGGCGCGAAGCTGGGCCGGAGCGTCGCCCACTTGGCGCGCGACGTCGGCTTCGTCGTGGTAGAGCGCGAGCTGGCGCTGGGCGTCCCCGCCGATCAGCGCCTGCTCCATCTGGAAATACGGCAGGGCCTCCTTGAAGCGCTGGGCCCCCTTGAGCAGCTCTCGGACCTGATAGATCGAATAGGCGTCGCTCGGGTTGAAGCGCACCGCACGCTGATAGGCCCCGATCGCCCGCTCCGGTTGGGTCAGGTCGGCCAGGTAAACCTGCGCCAAATCCGCATAGACTTGGGCCAAGGCTGGGCCCAGGTCGGGCTGGGTACTCACCAGCTTTTCCAGGTGTTTCGTGCGGCGGTCGAACAGCGCGGCCACGCTCTTGTGATCGCCCTTCTCCCGGTACATCTCGAGCAGGCGGTCCGCGGCCATCGAGGTCGTCGGATCCCGATCCACCGCCGACATGAGTGTCCGCGCCGCCCGGTGCTGATCGCCCAAGCTGACGCTCCACACCGTCGCCGCCTCATTCAACCAGTGGGCCGCGTACACGGGATCGGTGGACGCCGCCCCCGCCTTCTCCAAAAAGACCGCGTAGCTCCGGGGATCGGACTGTCCCTGCTCGTAGGCGACGTTGAGCGCCTCGGTGTCGTTGGGATTTTCACCAAGTCTCTTGGCGAGGGTTTCCAGCAATCGCGGATCCATCGGGGCCCGCAGGCTACCACTTACAGGGACACTGTAGCAACGTGCTTGGAGTCCAGTTCCGTTCTGGCTAATATCGGGCCCCCGCCGGCGGCCTACCCGGCCGCTGCCTCCCCCATTGCAATGAACGCCCCGACCGCCACTGAGATCACGCTCCGCTCCCGCATCGACGCGCTCCGCACTGCGGGCCGGCCGCTCGACGTAGCGCACGCGGTCGGCATCCTCGTTCCGTTGGCAGTCGAACTGGCCGACCAACATCGGCAGGGCTACCAGTTCTTCGTCTACCCCGGCGCCCTCTACGAGGGGCAGGACGGCAACTTCCACGCGAGCGGGCAGTCGGCGCAGCCGCCTCTCGATCCACGAGACCTCGCCTGCCTGCCCCCGGAGTCCGGCGGCGTCACCCCCGGTCAGGGCCACGCCTCGGTGTACGCGATCGGCGCGATGCTCTACGAGCTGATCACGCTCGAAAGCGTGGGCCCCGGCATGCGGCGCCCGTCGGAGCTCATCCCCGGGGTGCCTCCGGATTTGGAGATGATCCTGAGCAAGGCCCTGGTCAGCGATCCTGGCCACCGCCCGGACGATCTGAACGCGCTGGCGCAGGCGCTCTATCAGATCAACGCCACCGTGGCCGCGGCGCCACCGCCCGCGGACGTCGGCCACCTCGATCACGACTCGGGCTTCGACGTCGACGTCTCGCTCTCCCTCTTGCCGCCGGCCCCCGTGGGCGGCGGACGACCGCAGGTCATTCACGGCATGGCCATCGACGCCCCGCTGCCGCCCGGCATAGCGGCGCCGAGCGGCGGTGGCGACAACCTGCTCGCGGTCAAGGCTCGGCTCGAGGCCGACACGCGCCCGCGCTACGTCGTCGTCAAGGAGGGCATGGATCACGGCCCGTTCACTGCGGTGGAGCTCCTGCAGCAGATCGCCAGCCACACGTTCGAAGAGGACGACTTCGTGCGCGATGCGGTGAGCGGATCCAGCTACACCATCCGCGACTCGACGGACTTTTCGCCCTTTGCCAGGCACGCCCGCATGGGCCGCCACGAGAAGGCGGAGCGCGCAGCACTGCACGCGGCGGTGGCCAAGGAGTCGCGCCACACCGCGGGCAAGGCGGTCTTCGGTTTGGTGGCGCTCGGAGCCCTGCTCTTGGGCGGCGTGATTTGGTTCATGACGGCGCGGGGGGCCAAAAGCGACCGCATCGCCGTGGTGGAGGAGACGGCCGCCAACGTGGAGAGCGACGTCGGTCTGAAGGTGAAGAAGCGGGCCGGCGGCGGGGGCGTCGTCGGACGCAGCGCCGGGGGCATTCCGATCCTGGGCGGCGGCATGAGCTGCGAAGCCGCGCAGAACGCGTACGTGGAGGAAATGAAGATGGGCAGCCCGCAGGGGCAAGCCGACCTCACGGCGGGGCAGTTTCAGGCGGTGCTCGGCAACGGAACTTATTTGAACGCTTGCGGCGTTCCCGAATCGACCAGCGTGCGGGTGTGCGCCGCGATCCAGAACGGTCGTGCCGTCGGCGTGACGGTGTCGACCAGCCCCTCCAGCGGCTCCTTGAACGCCTGCTTGGCTGGCAAGGTGCGCAGCATGTCCTTCCCGAGCCATCCCAAGCTCGACGTGACGCGCACCAGCTTCTGAACAGCCGCCCCCCGATCGGGCCGGAACGCCGAGCGAGAGCGCCTGGGCCACGCCCGCTTTGCATGGCGTAGGCGAGCAGGCATCATGGCCCGAGGCTTCCGTGATCTCGATCGATCGCGTCTACAAGTCGTTCGAGTCGCCGGTCTTGCGTGGGGTCACCTTGAACGCCAGGCCTGGCCGTCTACTCGGCCTGGTCGGACCGCCTGGCGCAGGCAAGACCCTTCTCCTGCGCGCCGTCGCGGGCCTGACCGAAGTAGACGCGGGGAGAATCAAGATCCTGGGTCACGAGATGGTGCAGAGCTCCGACAAGACCAAACGAGTGCTGCAGTCGAGCATCGGCATGCTGTTCCAGAACGTGGCCTTGTTCGACTTCATGACCGTGGGGCAGAACGTTGCCTTCCCACTCCAGCGCCGGGGTGAAGCGCCAAGCGAGGTGCGCGAGCGAGTCCGGCGCGAGCTCGAAGAGGTGGGCCTCGCTGGGTTCGAGGAGCGGCACCCATCGTGGCTTTCCGGCGGCCAAAGGCGCCGGGTGGGCATCGCCCGCGCGGCCATCACCAGGCCGCCGATCCTGCTCTACGACGAGCCAGCGGCCGGTCTCGACCCGGTAACCACCAGCCGCACCTTCGCGCTGCTGCAGAAGCAGCGGGATCGGCTGGGGAGCACCTTGATCGTCATCTCCTCGGACATCGATCGCCTGCTCCCCGTCACCGACGAGGTGGCCGTCATGCACGAGGGCCGCATCTTGGCTCAGGGCACCGAAGCGGAGGTGCGCGCGTGGGGCGATCCGGTCATCGATCAGTTCCTGGAAGGGAGAATCGATGGTCCGCTTTAGCGGTCGGCTTCTGGTTGGCCTGGGCCAAGGCCTGGTCGGCCTGGTGGGCGCCATCGGCACCCAGGCCATGGTCCTTTCGTCCGCCATCCAAGCGACGCTGCGTGGAGAGTGCGATCTGTCGGAGCTGCGAAGCGCGCTGGTGCGTCTGGGGCTAGGCTCGATCCCGGTCATCGTCTCGACGGCGGTATTCGTCGGCGGCCTGATGGTCGTGCAGTCGGCGCCGCTCCTGAGCCGCTTCGGGGCGGAGAGCTACCTGGGTTGGGGCGCGGGTTTCGGCATCTTGCGCGAAGTCGGCCCCGTGCTGACTGGCCTCATGATCTCGGGCCGCGTCGGCTCCAACAACACGGCCGAGCTCGGTACGCTGACGGTGACCGAACAGGTGGACGGCCTCCGGGCGCTCGCCATCGATCCGGCCGGGTATCTGGTGGCCCCACGGGTGTGGGCCATCATCGTCACCACGGTCGTCGGAACCGTGGTCTCCATGGTGGTGGCGCTGCTCGGGGCCGCAGCTGCGGGGCTTTTTCTGCTCCACGTGCACCCCGCCACTTTCTACAACGGGCTCACGAGCGGCATGCTGAGCTGGATGGACGCCCTGCATGGGCTGGCCAAGGCGCTCGCCTTCGGCATCGTGATCGCAACCTCGAGCACGGCGTTCGGGCTCGGCGCCAAGGGCGGACCTCCAGGCGTGGGACGCGCCGTCGGGGCCGGCGTCGTGTCGACCGCGGTGCTCATCTTCGCCATGGACGCGCTGGTGTCGATCACCTCGAGGGTCGAATGACGTCACGGCGAAGCTCCGGGGGGCCAGGCGGAACGTCAGCTGGAGGGTCCGGCTCCAGCCTGGGTCCGGACGAGCCCGAAGGGGCCTCCTCCAGGCGCTCGCTCCGTGGCAGCGACTTTGCGCTCGCCCTGTCCACCGTGCAGGACGGCGACGTGCAGCCAATGCCAGGCTTCGTGTTGCCCCACGACGAGTCCCGCGCCTCGCTCATGGTCACGGTGCGCGCAACGCTGAGCGCCCTGTCCCACACGGAAGGCAGCGCAGTCGTCGCCCAAGCCTACGAAATCGGAGTCCGCTCGCTGCCTTTCCTGTGCCTGGTGCTGGCGTTCGTGGGGGGCATCATCGTCTACCAGGCGGGCATCCAAGCCATGCGCATCGTGCCGGACACGTCGGGCATCGGCCCCGGCTACATCGAGCTCTTGGTGCGGGACCTCGCCGCCAACCTGACCGGTCTGATGCTCGCCACGCGAGTCGGCGCCAGCATTGCGGCAGAGCTCGGCTCGATGAAGGTCACCGACCAACTGGACGCCATGCGCCTTTGCCAAACCGATCCGGTGGCGCACTTGGTCGCGCCCCGGTTTCTCGCCTGCTTTTTGGTCACCCCGATCGTCACCATCATCGCCGGCGCCTGCGCTCTCGCCAGCGGCACCGCAGTCGGCGCGGTGGCCTTCGACATCCGGCCACAGAACTTCCTCGATCCTCGCTTCGTCACCGTGGGCGCCGTGGTGACCGGCATGGCCAAGAGCGTTGCCTTCGGGCTGGCCATTCCCTTGGTCAGCGCGCACGCCGGGCTCTACACGCGGATTGGGTCGCAAGGCGTGGGTGACGCCACCACGCGCGCCGTCGTCGGCTCGTCGATCGCGGTCATCGTGCTCGGCTTCTTCATCGGCGCCATCCTGCACGTGCTCCTCGGAGGCGCATGATCGAGTTCCGGGACGTACACAAGAGCTTCGGCCCCAAGGTGATCCTGGGCGGCGTCGACCTGACGGTCCAAAGCGGCGAAATCCTGTTCGTGGTGGGGACCTCCGGCGTGGGCAAGAGCGTCCTCATCAAGCATGCGGTCGGCCTGCTCGACCCCGATCGCGGCAGCGTCCACGTGGACGGTCAGCAGGTGACCGGGCTTGCCGAAAAGGGCTTGAAGGAGATCCGCAAGCGCTGCGCCATGGTGTTTCAGCACGCGACCCTGTTCGACTCCATGACCTGTGCCGAGAACGTGGCCCTCCCCCTGCGCAAGCACGGCCTTTTCGACCGCCGAGGGGCCAGACAGCGGGCCGAGGAGCTCTTGGCGGCGGTCGAGATGGAACCCTTCGCCGACCGCTATCCGGGTCCACTCGGCGACGGCCAGCGCAAGCGTGTCGCCGTGGCCCGGGCGCTCGCCCTCTCACCGAGCTACGTGCTGTTCGACGAGCCGACGACCAGTCTCGACCCAGTCAGCGCTCGCCGCATCGACCGCCTGATCTCGTCATTGGCGCGCAGCCGCGGAGTGACCTGCATGGTCGTGTCGCACGACCTGAAAAGCATCTTCACCATCGCGGACCGGATCGCCATGTTATACAAGGGGCAGGTGAAACTCCTCGGAACTCCGGAGGACTTCCGCAACAGTCGCGACCCGATCGTCGTGCAGTTCATAACCGGCAGCCCGAGCGGCCCACTAGAGACGACCTGAGCCGTGAGCCAACGCAGCATGGAGATGAAAGTGGGCGCCCTCATCTTGGCGTCCGTCGTCCTCCTGGTGGCCTTCGTGGTCGTGATGGGCGGGCTCAGTCTGCAGCCGACCTACCGCGTGCTCGTGGACTTCGATAACCCGGGTGGCCTGCAGTCGGGCGCTCCGGTGCGCATCGCCGGCGCCCGCGTGGGTCGCATCACCGCCATCGAGTTTCGTGGCGGCGAGAAGGACAAGGGAGGCAAGCCCGTCAAGCCGATTCGGGTGATCGCTGCCATCGATGCTCAGCACCAGAAGGCCATCCACGACGATGCGCTCTTCTTCGTGGCCGTGCAGGGCCTGCTCGGCGAGATGCACTTGGCCATCGACCCGGGTAGCTCAGAGCGACCCTTGCTCAAGGACGGCGCCGTGGTGACGGGCATCTCGCCGCCGCGTCTGGACCAGCTGCTCGGCGAATCCTACGAGCTCCTGCACCGCACCTACCTCGGGCTGGTCCGGAACGAACAGAAGATCAGCGAAACCTTCGACGGCTTGCACAAGACGCTCCGCGTGACCGGCAGCCTGCTCGAGAAGCACGAGAACGACATCTCCGGACTGGTTTTGCGCTTCGATCGCATCGCGGCTGAAACCGAGGAGACCCTGGCGGCTGCCCGAGAGCAGTACGTGGACGGCGAGCGCATCAACCGGGTCATGGGCCGTGTAGATCGGATCACGGCCACGGTCGACGAGCACCTCGATCCCCTTCTCACCGACACGCGGGCGGTCATGGCCGACGCCAAAGTGCTGACGGACTTTTTGGCTGCCCAGGAGCAGCTAGATACCTATCGCACCTTGTCCGCCGGTTCGCGACAGCTGCTGACGACCGCAGAAGCCGCTGCCAAGGACGCCCGCGAGATCGTGGCCCACGTGAAAGCCGGCCAGGGCACTGCCGGGGCCCTGATCATGGATGAGGCGCTCTACGACGACCTGCAGGAGCTGGTTCGGGACCTGAAAACCAATCCGTGGAAGATCCTTTGGAAGCAGTGAGCGTCCGATCTGAGAGCCGGCCTTCCCCGCCTCCGCTCAGTCTGACCCTACTTTTCCGCTCCCTGCGTACTATCTTTTGCTGCGCCCCATCTTGACCGTGTTACACTGACGTCGATACTCGGCGAGCCGCTTGGAGGCTCGTCAAACGGTCTTTCAGGCCGCTTGGCTTGACCTCGCAACCTCCCCCCAATCCCAGCCGACCAGCCCCACCGGAATGACCGGTGCAGCCCCGGAGCGAGTCGCTCCGCTGGCCTGGGCGCCCCGGCCCCCTCACCCGAACGGCTCGACTTCAAAGACCCATGGCTGACAAGAACGAAAGCTCCGTCCTCTTCTCCCTCAACGAGCTGATGAATCTCGAGGAAGAGCGCATTGCCGACGAAGAGGCGGCGCGCGCCGCCCGCGACGCGGCCGAGAAGGCGCGCACGGATGCGGAGGCCAGAGCCCGACGCGAAGAGGAAGAGCGCCGCTTGGCAGCCGCTGCCGAAGCACGCCGTGGCGAAGAGCTCCGTCGGCGCGAGGAGGAGGCCCGCGTGGATGCGGCCCGTCAGGCCGAGATCGACCGCGCCCGCCATGACATGGAGCACAAGGCCCGCATGGAACAGATGGCGCAGGCGCAGGCGCACGAAGCGCAATTGGCTGCGCTCAACCAGGACGTGGGCAAGAAGAAGCTGCGCATGGCCGTCATCGGCACTGCCGCAGCCCTCGTGCTCGTCGCCGTCGGCGGCTTCTTCATCTACAGCAGCAACTCCGCCGAGGCGGAGAAGAAGATGGCCGCCCTGCAGCAGCAGCTGCAGCTCGCCCAGGACGAAGCCGAGAAGCGCGTGCGCGAGGCGAAGCAGCAGCTCGAGGACTCGACCTCGATGAGCGAGGCACAAAAGCTGGCCCTGGAGCAGAAGCTCAAGCAAGCAGAGGCCGACGCAGCCGCCAACAAGAAGGAACTCGACAAGACGGGTCCTCGCAAGGGAGGCGGACGTCCCTCGGGTGGCGGCGGAGCCAAGAAGCCCAGCGGGCCCGCTTGCGATCCCAACGATCCGATGTGCGGCGGCCTCTGAGGGCGTGACTCCCAGTCCTGGCCCTGTCGACTCGGCCCAGGGTGCCCGCTCGCCCCTGGCGCGGGCACGCTTGGCCTTCGCGCTCGACGTCCCTGGTCTGGACGAGGCGGAGGCCGTGGTGGACATGCTCGCCGGCGACGTCGGCGTCTTCAAGGTCGGCCTCGAGCTCTTCGTGCGTGCGGGTCCCGCTGCCGTGACGTTGGCGGGGCGTCACGGCCACCCGGTGTTTCTGGACCTCAAGCTGCACGACATCGATAACACCGTCGATGGGGCCGTCGGCAGCGCGGCGGCCCTCGGCGTGCGCTACCTGACCCTCCACGCAAGTGGCGGTCCAGGCATGATCGAACGAGCCGTGCGCCGAGCTGAGCGCGAATCGAGTGAGCTTCGCATCCTGGCCGTGACCGTGCTGACCAGCCTCGGAGCAGCCGATCTCCGCGCCATTGGGCTCGCCGCCGCTCCGGCAGCGCAAGTCGAGCTCCTGGCAAACCTGGCCGTCGGAGCCGGAGCCCATGGGCTCGTCTGCTCTGCCGAGGAGGTCGGGCAGCTGCGGGGGCTGCTGGGGCCGGAACCGATCCTGGTGACACCCGGGATCCGCCCAAGCGGCGCGGAAACGCAGGACCAGAAGCGGATCAGCACGCCAGCGTCCGCCGTGCGCAGCGGCGCATCACTCTTGGTGGTGGGCCGGCCGATCCGTGACGCGATCGATCCCGCTCTGGCCGCACGCGCCATCGTCGACGAAATCGAGGCTGCTCTTTGAAGCGTGAGCGCCAGGACGGGCGGGAGACCTTGGACCCGAACGGGCCGCGCCTGGTCCTTGGACTACAGCCCGTGCGCGAGCTGATCCGGCGCCACGGCCGCGCCGTCAGTGAGGTCTTGGTGGAGGGCGGTGACTCGCCCCGGCTCGCAGCCCTGGCCCGCTTCGCCCAGGACCAGGGGGCACCGTGTCGCCGCGCAGCGCCGGGAGAGCTGGACCGGCTGAGCCGCGGCACGCGACACCAGGGCGCGGCCGCCTTCGGGCCAGCGCTCGAGCTGCACCAGCTCGCGGAGGTCCTGGCTCAGCCAGGACTCTTGGCGCTCGCCCTCGACGGTATCGTAGATCCGCAGAATTTCGGCGCGACGGTGCGCTCGGCGGTCGGCCTCACCGGCGCCCCCATCCTCTGGGCCGAGCACGGCGCGGCGCCGCTGTCGCCTGCTACCTTCAGGGCCAGCGCTGGGGCCATCGAGCACGCCGTGCTCTGCCGGGTGCCCTCGCTTCATGGAGCTCTTGCGGAAGCGGTCCTGCGCGGCGTCCAGGTCGTAGGCTTGGATCCGGCGGCCCCAGTGGCGCTGCAAGACCTCGACCTCACGCTCCCCACCGTCATCGTCGTCGGCAGCGAAGAGAAGGGCATGGTCCGCGCCGTGCGCAAGACGTGCACGGCACTGGCCCACCTCTCGAGCTCCGGGCGCGTGCAGAGCCTGAACGCGTCCGTCGCCGGCGCTCTGGCTCTCTATACGGCCCTGCTCCAGCGCCGAGGCCAGCCGGAGGAGGCGAGCCATCCGTCGCACCCGCCTTCCATTGAATAGAGGCTCAACGCGCGCGAAATCTGGCCATAATTAGCCAATTATATCAGCTAGTTCAACGGAATTCTTCGAAATGACCTGAAGGGCACTCGAAGGCCCTTCATGCAGAACTCGAAGGGTGGGACAGGAGCCCCAGGCGCTCGAGGGCGTGCAGAAGCGCGCTGAGCTCCGCCTCGCCCGAGTCTTCGCCGAAGCTCACCCGCACGGCGCATCGCGCCGCGTCCAGCCCGGCCATGGCCGTGATGACCGCGGATGGCTCGGTGGTTCCTGCGGCGCAGGCGCTCCCGCTCGAGACGTGCACACCCAGAAGGTCGAGCGCTGCCACCAGCTCGTCTCCCCGAGTCCCTTCGAAACCAAAGTTACTGACGTGCGGCAAGCGAGGAGCGTCCGCGCCGTGCAAGGTGAGCGGAAGGCGGGCCTGCCCCCGGAGCGAGCGCTCGAGCCGACTTCGAAGCTGCTCCGCGCTTCGGTAACCGTCGAGCGAGCGCTCGAGGCGCGCAAGGGCAGCGTGGAGGCCCGCGCAGGCGACCGCATCCACGGTCCCGGCACGCAAGCCCCGCTCCTGGCTGCCACCCAGGCCGCGGGCGACCAGTCGCCGGCCGTTGCGAAAGGCGAGCGCCCCGATGCCCTTCGGCCCGCGGAACTTGTGCGCCGCCACGCTGAGGCTGTCGGCGAAGGCCAAGGCGCTCGGAGATCCCCGGCCCAGGACCTGCACGGCATCGACGTGAAGCCACGCCCCGTGGGTGTGCACGGAGCGGGCGATGGCTTCGAGCGGCTGGATCACGCCCGTCTCGTGGTTGGCCGCCGCCACGGCCACCACGATCGGCAGGCGCCCCGCGCCGAGCGCCCCCCCGGCCGAAGCGGCAACCGCGCCTCGTCCGAGCTCGGCCAGCGCCTGATCGATGGCGTCCGGCTCGACGGTCCCGCTCTGGGTGACGTCCACGAAGCGCACCGGCGTGCCGAGCCCTTGCAATCGCTCTGCCTCCCGCGCGACGGAAGGATGTTCGAGCCGGCTGGTGACGATGGCCACGGCCCCGGCCAAGGCCAGGTGGTTGGCTTCCGTGCCGCCGCTGGTGAGCACCACGTCGCGCGACTCGACGGTGAGCAGCTGCGCCAAGTGCTCCCGCGACAGCTCCACCCGATCGCGGGCCTTTCGCCCTGCGCCGTGGACGCTGGCCGGATTGGCCCAGGCAGAGCTCAGGGCCTCCCGCATCGCCTCCTGCACCTCGGGATGCGGAGGGCTGGTGGCGTTCCAGTCGAGATACGCGGTCACGATGCGCCCAGGCTGGTCCCGAGCTCGCGTGCAATCGTCATCGAGAAACAGGCGCCCGCAAAGGCCACGCCGCCAATCTCGTGCCTGCCTTCGGCGAGCACCAGGTCCCCGTCGTGACCCCGAGCGACGCCGCGCGCTACAGCTAGCCCCACGCCGGTGCCACCTTGAGCCCGGGTGACCGAGCCATCGAGCTGAAAGAACGGCTCGAAGATGCGACTGGCCTGTGCCAGCGGGATCCCCGGCCCACCGTCGCAAACGAGCACCTCGAGCGGACCAGCCGGCGGCGCCTTGACTCGAATGCCGATTCGGACTCCGTCTCCGCTAAATTTGCTAGCATTTTCGAGTAGTTGCTCAACGGCGCGCCCGACCCGGCGCGCGTCACCCTGGGCCGACAAGGAGGCGTCGGTGAGCTCGACCAAGAGCGCCTGGTTCTTCTTCTCGCGCAACTCGGCGGTGGCGTCGATGGCCCCGCGCACGACCGGCACGAGGTCGAATGGCTGCCTAGCGAAGCGCAGCCGCCCGGTTTCGATTCCAGTGATGTCGAGCAGGTTGTCGATCAACCCGCGCAAGCGGTCGACGCAGTCCGCCACGCTGCGCATGGCGCGCTGCTGGGCCGGCAGAAGCGGCCCGAGCTCCTGATCCAACAGCAGCTTGGTATAGCCGACGATGGGGGTCATGGGCGTCGAGAGCTCGTGCGAGATGTTGCGGTAGAACTCCTTGCGCGCTTGATCGAGCTCGATCAGCCGCTGGTTCGCTGCGCCGAGCTCCGCCACTTTTTGCTCCAAATGCAGCGCGATCCGGGCGCCTTGGGCCCGCAGGTAGTCCCCGCTGGTCTCTGCGCTGATGCCCTCGCGGGCCCCCTTGAGGTAGCCCTCGACCGTGCGCACGAAGGTCCTAGCGTCGATGGGTTTTTGCAGGTAGCCGTCGCAGCCAACGGAAAGGCTGGTGTTGCGACTGCCCTCGGCCGTGATGGCAATGATGGGCACACCCTTCAGGCGGTCCTCCCCGCGCAGGCGCAGGGTCACTTCGTAGCCGTCGAGCCCTGGAATGGCGATGTCCACCAAGATGAGGTCGAACGTCTGGTCGGTCGCGAGCTTCACGCCTTCCAGGCCGTCCACGGCGTCGACCACTTCGAAGCCCGCGGGGGTCAGCAGTTTGCGCACGAGCAGGCGATTGGCAGGGTCGTCCTCGATGTGCAGAAGCCGGGGCATGGACCGCTTGTTTATTCCCTCGTCGGGCGCTTCGAGCAAGTCCGGCTTGAAACCCCGCCCCTCCCGCCCTAAGGAGGTCGCCCGATAGGCCGAAAGTCTCCCCCGTCATGAGCAGCCCTCCGCCGACACACGGCCCGCGCAAGCGCATCCTGGTCGCCGACGACGACCCGGCGATCGGGCGCCTGCTGGAGCGGGTACTCAACCGGGAGTTCGATGTCGTCCTGGCATCGGACGGACGTGGCGCTCTGGCGCTCGCCACCCAGCTCAAGCCCCACCTGATGATCCTGGACGTGATGATGCCCGCGATGGACGGCTTCGCCCTCGCGGCGCAGATCCGCTTGATCCCCGAGCTCAAGTCCACGCCGATCATCTTCTTGACCGCACGCGACACGCCGCTCGACACCATCAAGGGCATCCAGGCGGGCGCCCGGCACTACTTGACCAAGCCGTTCAAGATCGACGACTTGACGGCCAAAGTGAAGAAGACGCTTGGTTGAGGCACCTCCCGCTGATCTGGGCCCTAGTAGCCCTGCCCCGCTCGTGGGCGCTTGGTCTGGCCTCGCGCTCGCGGCCCTGACGGGCCTGCTCTTCTACCTGAGCTTCCCAGGTGCCGACCTTTGGGGGTTCTCCTTCATCGCCTTCGCACCCTGGGCCTTCGCTCTCGTGGGACGAGGGACGCGCCAAGCGGCCTTGCAGGGGCTGGTGGTCGGGCTGGTTTCCGGCGTGCTGGGCTTCTACTGGCTGCTCGACATGCTGAAGACCTTCAGCGGCTTCGGCGACGTCATTTGCGCTGGCTTGATGCTGATCCTGCTCACGTATCAGGCTGGCCGCTACGCGCTCATGGGGGCCCTTTTCGCCCGAGCCACCAAGAAGGGCTACGCAGCGGTACCCACCTTCCTGCTCGCGTTCGTCACCGCGGAGCAGGTCTTTCCGCTGCTTTTCCCCTTCTCGTTCGGCGCCAGCCTGCACGACGTCTACCCCCTGGTCCAGGTGGCAGAGCTCGGCGGGCCGATCGCGGTGGGTCTCTCCGCCGTTGCCCCCGGCCTTGCCCTGGGCCACTTCGCCGCCACCTACTGGGCAAACCGTGGACGGGGGCTCCGCTTTCGCGCGCTGGTCCAGGCCGCAGGCCCCACGGCGCTCCTCTTGCTCTTGCTCACGCCGCTCGTCCTCGGGGTCTACGGCGTCGTCCGTATGGCCGCGGTCGATGCCGCGGTGGAGAACGCGAAGAAGATCCGAGTGGGTGTGGTGCAGGCCAACATGGCGCTCGGCGAGAAGCGCACCAACCTGTCCGAGGGCTTGAAGCGACACACGCGGCTGACGGACAAGCTGCGCGACAAGAACGACCTGGATCTGGTGGTGTGGCCAGAAACCGCGGTCGCCGGAGCGGTCGAAGAGAACGAAGCTGCCCAATACTACCGGGCGAAGGTCACTGGGCGCCTGAAGGTCCCTGCCATCGTGGGCGCAGTCCTGACGCGACCGGTCGATGACGTGCGCGAGCGCATCTACTTCAACAGCGCCCTCATCACCGACCGCGCCGGACGGGTGCAGGGACGCTACGACAAGCAGTTCCTCGTCACCTTCAGTGAGTACATCCCCTTCGGCGACACGTTTCCCGTGCTCTACGAGTGGTCCCCCAACTCGGGTCGCTTCAGCCCAGGAACGAGCTTCGAGCCCCTGCCCTTCGGCGATCACGAGCTGGCGGTCTTCATTTGCTACGAGGACATCTCGCCCTCCTTCGTGAACCGCATCATGAAGGGCGGGAAACCTGCCTTGCTTGTCAACCTGACCAACGACGCCTGGTTCGGGGACACCAGCGAGCCCTGGGAGCACATGGCCCTGGCGAAGCTGCGCGCCGTGGAACAAAGGCGCTACTTCGTCCGATCGACCAACAGCGGAATCAGCGGCATCGTCGACCCGGTCGGCCGCTTGATCGCCCAGACCGAGACCTTCAAGCAGGCCACCTTGGCGGAGGACGTGGCTCTCCTCGACCTGTGGAGCGGCTACCGCCTCTGGGGCGACACCCCTTTTTGGCTGGCCTCGCTCGTTTCCCTGGTGATGGCCTTCGTGCCGCGTTCCCGCCTCCGTCGCGCCCGTCCGCCGACGCCGGAAGGCGGCCCCGGCAGCGCCCTGCCCGAAGCCTGAGGCACTCGCCGAACGGAGGGTTACGTCAGCCCCGGGGAATGCTCGGGGCCCGCGAGGCGTAGGAAGCGATGCCCTCGGACCGCCTAGGGTCCCGGCAATTTTTTGCCGTCACCGATTTGGTGCCTGTGCCCAGCGGTGGCAGACTAAACCCGGCCGCTCGGGCTGCCTGCCCGACCCAAAGCCTCCCTCTTGACCCCCTCTTGAACACCATGAACTACAAGCTGCTTCTGCTCCCGACGACTCTCTTCGCGTGTGCCCTGACCCTCGCCATCGCTTGTGAGCCCTGCGAGGACGACGAGTGCGGAGTGGACGCTTCCGGTGGGGAGGGCGGCACTGACGGAAGCGGCGGCGCATCGGGAGGCAGTAGCTCCGGCGGTGCGAGCAGCGGCGGTTCAGCCAGCGGCGGCGACGGTGGCATCGGTGGTGGAGACCCCACGGCCGAGCTGGACTGCCTCGAGAGCGGCACCCCTGAGGGAACGCCGGGTTCCTGCGAGCCGACCGTGGCCGAAAGTGACCCAAGCTACGACTGTCAGGCGTGCATCCAGGAGTATTGCTGCGATGAGGCTGAGGCCTGCGGCGCCAGCGACCCCTACACGGCCTGCTACTACGGCTCGACGGCGCGCCTCAATTTCGGGGGCGATCCCATCGTGGGGGAAGTGGACTGCATCCTCGATTGCATGCGCAATATCCCTTACGAAGAGTTCATTGGCGACCAGGACCAGGTCGACGCTTGCGCGCTCGAGTGCGGCTCTGCCGAATGCAACGAGGACGAAGCCGGCGCGGCCTCCGTCGCCCTGGCATCCTGCATGGTCGGGATCACCGCCTCTGACCCGCTCGGCTGCCAAGAGGCGTGCGACATCGTGCCGGAGCCCTGAGCCACGCCAAGGCCACCTGCAGCCGAAGCCTAAAGCCAGCTCCAGCCAAACGCCCGCGGCCCGGCTGGAGCCAGGTGCCGCCGCGCTGGCGACGCGGCAAGCTTGGTGAAATCGGGGACTTCAGGCCTGCGAAGCCGTGACCCTTGTGTTAAGGTCCGCGCCGACATGTTGACGGTTGGTTGCGCTGGCTTCGCAGTGCCGGCGACTCGGTATTTCAAGGAATACCTGTTCGTGGAGATTCAGGAGACGAATCTCGGGGTTCCTGGACCGGGAACGGTGCGGCGCTGGGCGCGCGAAGCGCCGAGCGGCTTCGAGTTTGCTCTGCTCGGACCCAAGGAGATCGTCCAGGAGAACTTCAAGCCGGGGAAAGTGGTCGAGACGGCGCTCGCCGACCTCGCAGCGGTGCGCGACCAGCTGTCGGCGACGACGGCGGTGTTCGTGGCCGCACCCGAGTTCGGCCCCAGCAAGCCGAATCGCAGTAACCTGAAGGAGTTTCTCACGCTGGTCCGCGGCCAGTACCAGCGGGTGGTGTTCGAGGTCAGCGGTTGGAAGCCCGACGACATGGATGGCCTGGCCGAAGAGACCGATACCCTCGCGGCCCGCGATCCCCTCGCGCTGGGCCTGTCCAAGCGCAAGGTTGCCTACTACCGCTTGCCGGGACCGGCCGGACGCAAGAGCCGCTACGAAGACCCTGCGATCGAGGAGCTCGCCGGCATCGCGGCGGGTGGTGCCGCACAGCAAGCTCATTACGTGTTCGCCAACGTCGATATGTTTTCGGACGCAAAACGCTTCCGCAAAGCGATGTCAGGCTAGCCCTCGGGCTGGCGCCGCTGTCGTACAGCGGCATACATATCCACAAGTCGCCAACAGGGGCCGTGAGCGGCTCGGGCGAGACTGGCAGGGGAGCGACGTTCTCAGCTCCTTCCGGCTGCGGCCAGGGAGCCAGCGAGGCCCCAAACCTCCTTTGGGGCCTGTGGATGAAGGCCATCCTTTCACGTTAAACAACACGTTCTCCACATGGGGACGAACGTTCAAGGGCCCATCTGCGCAGGTGCACTCCCAAAGCCCCCTCGGGCAGGCGCTTTCGGCACCTTTTCAGCAGTCGCTGCCAACGGGGAGCTCGCGACGGCGCCTGCGTGCTTCTCCGCGCGGGTCAATCGAGCCAGATCGGTGCGAAGCACCCCCTCTTTGTGAGGGGTTTTCGCACCTTCGCCGTCTGCCGGTTCGCGCGGGCACGGTCGTTAGCTTTGGCAGGGTGCTTTCTTCAGCACCCTGCTACGCGACGATGAAATTGCAGACGCGGCCCGGAACATAGATGAACTTCTTGATCGACTTTCCGGCCAGCTGTCGCTCCATGCCCTCGGCCTCGAGTGCCAGCGTCCGTGCCTCGTCCTCGCGCGCCTCACGCGGCAGGTCTACCCGCGCGCGTACCTTGCCGTTCACCTGAACGGGAACGGTCACCACGTCGTCGACACACAAACGCTCGTCCCAGGTCGCCCATGCTGCCAAGGACAAGCACGGCGCAAGCTCGCTGGTTTCGCGACCCTCCGCGTCGGGAAGGCCAGCCGACGCGCCCAGCTCGGCAAACAGCGCCTCCGCCAGGTGCGGCGCGAACGGGCAGAGCACGACCAGGAGGGGAAGCACGGCCGCCCGCGGCACCTCCGCCAGCGAGGTCAGGTGATTGACGTAGGTCATCATGGCGCTGATTGCAGTGTTGAAGCGCAGAGCAACGATGTCCTCAGTCACCTTCTTGATCGTTCGATGCAGCTGTTTTTCCGTATCAGGACCGAGCTCCGCAGCGCTGGCCCGACGGCAAACCTGGTCGACCCGATCGAGAAAGCGGCGGACCCCTTGAATTCCCGCGGTCTGCCACGGTTTCACCTGCTCGAGGGGCCCCATGAACATCTCGTAGAGCCGCAGACTGTCGGCCCCAAACTCGCGCACCACGTCGTCAGGGTTGACGACGTTGCCACGCGCCTTGCTCATCTTTTCGGCGACCGGTGCCAGCGCCACCCCGAGCTCTGGGTGCATGGGGCGACCTCCTTGCCAGACCACCTCGCGCTCGACCAGGAAGCGCGCCTCGAGCTTCTGCCCGCTCGGCTCGTGCACGAAGCCGCCGTCCCTGCGATCGGCCACCACGGCGGGATCGTCGCCCGCGTAGGCGACAGCCTCGCCCGGCTCCGCCCCTGGCGGGGCGAAATAGCGGTACACCATGCCCAGGATCATTCCCTGGTGCACGAGCCTGCTGAACGGCTCGGGGTGCTTCACGACGCCGCAGTCGAACAGCACCTTGTGCCAGAAACGCGCGTAGAGCAGGTGAAGCACGGCGTGCTCGCTGCCCCCGACGTAAAGGTCGACGGGCATCCAGTCGTCGTAGGCCTGCTGGCTGAAGATCTCCGTCTCGTTCTTGGGATCGAGGAAGCGCAGGTAGTACCAGCAGCTGCCGGCCCACTGCGGCATGGTGTTCGTCTCGCGCGCGAACCAGTGCCCGTCCTTCTGGAAGAAGCGCCAATCGAGGGCTTTGACCAAGGCGCCCGCAGGGTCGCCTGGTCTGTAGTCGTCGAGCTCGGGCAGCCGGAGCGGGAGCTCGCTCTCCTCCACGGCAATGGGGGACCCGTAGTCGATGACGTAGGGGTCGCCGCTGCGGGGATCGCCCTTGGTTTGCACCGGGAAATAGATGGGGATGGGCTCTCCCCAGTAGCGCTGGCGCGAAAACACCCAGTCGCGCAGCTTGTATTGGACCTTCCGGCGCCCGATCCCGTCCTGCTCCAGGTGATCCAGGATGGCCTGCTTCGCGCGCTCCGTCGGCATGCCGTCGAGTAGGCCCGAGCGTACGGCGATTCCGTCTTCCACGTACGCCGCCGCCAGATCCTCGTGCAACGTACCGTCCGGGGACACCACCTCGATCACCGCCAGGCCGAACTTGCGCGCGAAGGCGAAATCCCGCTCGTCGTGAGCCGGCACGGCCATGATGGCGCCCGTGCCGTAGGCACCGAGCACGTAATCGCTGGTGTAGATCGGAATCTTCGCGCCGCTCAGCGGATTTTCCGCATAACTCCCCGTGAAAACACCGGTCTTTTCCTGCCCGCTGGTGCGCTCCAGGTCGCTCTTGCGCGCGGCAGCCAAGACGTACGCTTCGACCTCCGTCGCCTGCTCGGCCGTCGTGAGGTCCCGGATGTGCCGATGGTCGGGGGCAACCACCATGTACGTGGCGCCGAACAGCGTATCGGGCCGGGTGGTGAAGACTTCGAGGTCGATACCGCGGGCAGGCACGGGAAAGCGCACCATGGCGCCTTCGCTGCGCCCAATCCAATCGCGCTGCTTCTGCTTGGTCTCGGGCCAGTCGAGCCCTTCCAGCTCTGCGGCGAGGCGATCGGCATAGCGGGTGATCTTGAGCTGCCACTGCCGTAGCGGACGGCGCTCGACCGGGTGCTGCCCACGCTCCGAGCGCCCGTCGATCACTTCCTCGTTGGCCAGCACCGTGCCCAGCGCCTCGCACCAGTTGACGGGAATTTCGCTTTGAAACGCGAGGCCCCGGTGAAAGAGCTTGAGGAAGATCCACTGCGTGAAGCGGACGTAGGTGGGGTCGGTCGTGCTGAGCTCACGGCTCCAGTCGTAGGAAAATCCGAGGCTCTGCAGCTGGCGCCGAAAGACGTCGACGTTCTTCCGGGTGGTGACGGCCGGATGCGTGCCCGTCTGGATCGCGTACTGCTCCGCCGGCAGGCCAAAGGCGTCCCAGCCCATCGGGTGCAAGACGTCGAGGCCCTGCATGCGATGGAAGCGAGCGAGGATATCCGTGGCCGTGTAGCCCTCCGGGTGGCCCACGTGGAGGCCGCTGCCCGACGGGTACGGGAACATGTCCAGCACGTAGACCTTGCGCCGCCCAGGCCGCCGGACCGAAACGAAGGTCTTTTGCTCCTGCCAGAGCCTTTGATACTGGGCTTCGATGGACCCGTGGTCGTACGCCATGCGCCGGGCTCTCCTAGCAGATCCCCCGCCTGCGATGTATCCTTGCGTCTATGTCCCTGGAGAGCGACCCGCCCCCCGCCGAGCTGCCCTCCGGGGAGGCCATCGCCCGTCGCAAGTTGCTCAAACAAGCCGGCTGGGTGCTGCCAGCGATCGTGACGACGGTCACGGTCAGCGCGCGGGCGGCACAGGCGACCTGCACGCCCAGCTGTGGCCCGCGCACGACTCCCTGCAGCCCCGCCACCTGCGGTCCGGTCACTTGCCGCCCGCGCGACGGGACGTGCAGTCCCTCGAACTGCAGGCCCCGCAGGTAGCCACCAGGGCGGCCGGACTTGGGGTGCGCAGGGTCCTAGGCCGGGCCAAGCGGGGCCAAGCGGTCGAGGAGCGCCTCGGTGGCCCGACAATCGCCGCAGGTGAGGCGCGACTGCGCAGACGCGAGCGGCAGGGCTGAGCGCGCGCGCCCCAGCGTCAGCGGCGCATCGAGCCAGGCCTCGAGCGTCCCTTCGCGAATCGAGCCCAGGCGCTGCTGACGGGAAAATATGCAGGGATGGAGCTCCCCTCGGTAGGAGATGCAGAGCTTGCCGCCCGATCCCAGACCCCCATGGGCGCTCACGCCGGAGTCGGCCGCGGTCTCCCCATCCAGGTCGAGCAGCCCGCGGGGGAGGTCGTCACCTCGGTCACCGAACGTCCCCCGCCCCACACCCCGCTCCTCGTCGAGCCCAAGCTGGCTGCGCGACACGCCCACGGACTCGAGCAAGGCGATGGTCTCGGCCAAGTCCGCGTGGTTGTCGGCGGTCGAGATCAGGCTCACGCGGAGCGGCCGGCCGCGGGCGAGCACACGGCTGATCGCTGCCAAGGTGCGCCGCTGGCTGCCGGGCGTGCCGGTGACCGCGTCATGGACCTCGGGCCGGTGGCTGTAGAAGGACATCGCAAACGAGACGCCGAGGCCACAGAGCTCGTCGGCCAGTGTCTCAGTCAGCGCGAGGCCGTTCGTGTAGACCTCGACCTCTGGGACGCCCAGGCTCTTGGCCAAGCGCGCGGCGGGAGCGCAGTGCCGGCTGATCAGCGGATCGCCGCCCGTGAGCTGCAGCCGCCGCACATCGAGGCGCCGGGCCAAGCGCACCGCGGACTCGATTTCCGCCCAGCTGAGCTCCTCTTTCTGCTCAGGGCTCGACTCGGCGTAGCAGTGGCGACAGCGTTCGTTGCAGCGACCGGTCAGCTCCAGGAAGAGGATCTCCCAGCCGCCCCGACCGAGGAGGGTTCGATAGGTGAGCGGCTGCCTCTCCTCACTCGCGAGCGCCGCGTACAGACCTTCGAGCTCTGGGTTGAGCCGCGCCAAGCCCCGAAGGGTGGCCAGCGACCCCTCGAAGTCTGGCCCGGAGATGGCCCCGCGCAGGCAGATCGGCTCCCCGCCTTCACAATCGAGCGCCACGACCTCGCCAGGCTGACGCACGACCGCCCACGATCCGGCCAAAAACGGCTGCTCGGGCCACGTGCTCACGCGGAAGTCCCCCTTCCTTTCGCGCGGCGCAAGAGGCGCGTGCGGCGGCGCTCGGTGGCTTCGTCCGTTTCACCGGTGCCCTGCGCCAGAAGGGCCAGGGCCTTTTGGTAGTCCTTGGCATGGTGCTCGTAGAGCTTGCAGAGCTCGAGGCAGGCGCTGGGGTCGTCCACCTCGGCGAGGATGGCTTCGAAATCGGCGAGAGCCCTGGCCCGATCGCCCCGCGCCTTGTGCAAGCGGGCGCGCACGTGGAGCGCGTCCGCGCTGGGTTCGTGGTCGAGTAAGCGCCCCACGGCCTCGAGCGCGCGCTCGAGATCCCGGGCCCTGTGGAGCGTCTCGGCGACGCCCAAGAGGTCGAGACCGTGCAGCGCAGCCAGGGGCTCGCCGTAGACGGCCACGAGCGCCGCCATGGACAGGACGTCCCAGGCATTGTGCTCGATCACGGCTTCGAGCGCGCTCGCGTCGCCGCTGCGGAGGAAGTGCGCGTAGCGCGCCGGGATGTCGGCTCCGGCCACGTCGCCTTCGCCCCGCTCGAAGCCCAGCACTTCTGCCTCGAGCGCGCGCAGATTGGTGCGGGCGAGTCGCCGACGGTGGACCCGTCGGGCCACGTGCAAGAGATCCAGGTGCGGACGCGGCGCCAGCGCGGCCACGCGATTCATGATGCAGCGCGCCTGGAGTAGCGGGAGGTCGAAGGATTTTCCGTTGAAGGAAACGAGGAGCGCGGAGCGGCCCACCAGCTCGTGCAAGCGGCACAGGAGCGCCGGCTCCTGCCCCGGATGCTCGAGCAGCAGTTGCTCGAGCACGAGCGAGCCGTCTTCGTCGAACCAGGCCATGCCAAGCAGAAACGCGAGGGATCCAGCGCCGCCGAGCCCCGTGGTTTCGGTATCGAGAAAGAGGGCTCCTCTGAGATCCAGGCCGGAGAGGCTCGGGTCGAGCGCCAAGAGCGACAGGAGGTGGGAATCCACGAGGGCGTGCGCTGTGGGAGCTCGTCCGACGCGATGGGCAGGCCCGGGCCGCAGCAGGCGGCGCGCGACGATCCCGGCCTCCGTTTCGAAATCGAGGAACGGTAGCTCGCTTCGCTCCAGGCTGGGACGGGCCTTGGGCTCTCCTGGCGCCACCTCCGCAACGCGCGACGCGCCCAAGATGCGCTCCATCTCGGCGCGCAGGTGCTCGAGGTCCGCGGACGGGGGCGCGCCTTGCGCGATCGAGGCAGCGCTCACCGGCGGAGAGAGGCGGGACAGCCGACCCTTGAGACCCACCGCCGCAGTCTACCGAAAGCCGGCAGGCGCGCGAGGAACCGCCCAGGGATCGTCCACCAGGCAGGCACGGCCGGAGCGGCCGGTCAGAAGCAGCCGGCGCGAGCGGGCGGCGAACAGCGCCAAGGTCACGGACTCGTGCAGGATGGCCACTCGAGACACCATGGGCCGCTCCGGGTGAGCGAGATCGAGGAGCGCCACCTCTCCACTCTCGAGCGGAAAGAGCGCGCGGGTGCCGGAGAGCCCCCCCTCCCCACTCGGCTCGAGCGGCTCGTGCGGCCCCAAGACCACGCGATCTGCGGGGTCCCCACCGGGAAACCAAGCGCCGCCACCCTGGCCATCCAGCGCCAAGACCGAACGGCCGTCGGCGAGAAGCGCCGAGGCCTGACCGTGGCGCCAGGCGACCCCCCTCAGATCGAACGAGATGAGCGCCCCGCCGCTCAGCACCCAGGGACCGTGCGCTCCGAGGCCGAGCTCGTCGATGGGCTCCGCTGTGGGAAAGCGATGGACCTTGAGCGCCTGCTCCATGCGCGCCAGCCCCGTGTCGAGGGGGATGTAGACCACACCGCCCGGCGCGACCGCCGGCTCGCCCACCGGCTGGCCCGGTATGGGAACGCGATACAGCGCCTCCCCATGGTTCGAGAGCGCGTAGAGGAAACGATCCAGACCGACGTAGACCACCGACTCCGGGTCGCGGGCGTGCAGACCCGACCAGACGGGCGTCAGCGTCTGCGCCCGAAACGAGAGCTGCCCGTCGGCCCCGATGCCGTACACGGAGCGCGCCGTCGTCCCGAGCAGTACGGCGCCATCGGAGGCGCGCAGGCTGGGGCTTCCGAGCGGGGTGCCCGCCACGGTGAAGCTGTAGCGAAAGCGCCCGTCGGCCTCGTAGGCGTGAAGGTAGCCGTCGCGCGTGACGAGGTAGAGGCGACCGGCCCCGTCGACCAAAGGCCGACCGACGAGGGGCGCTCCTCCATGCACGCAGAAGCCACGCAAGCCGGGGACGAGGGGCTCCTTGAGAGCTTCGTCTGCGGGGGGCTTCGAACCTCTTGGCGCCGGCGGGGGGGGAGGCGCGGTCAAAGGCGGGCTGGCAGGCGCTGGGGCGGCCTCTGGCGCGCTTTCGGGCCGAGGCTGGGCGCCGGAGTGGGGCGCTCCGCAGGCGAGGAGCCAGAGCCCCAGGAGGGCAAGGGCGCGCATCCCCTGCCCCTAGACCGGCCGCGAGCCCGGTTCAAGGCTTGGCAAAGAACCCAACTCCTGCGAAGCACCAAGGGACGTGAGCACTCGAGCGGCTCGGCCCCACGTTTTCGCGCTGACCGGAGGCATCGGCAGCGGCAAGAGCACCGTCGCTCGTTTCCTCGCCGAGGCCGGGCTGGCGGTCGTGGATGCCGACGTCTTGGCTCGCCAAGTCGTGGAGCCCGGCAGTCCCGGGCTGGCTGCGATCCGCGCGAGCTTTGGCGAGGCGATGGTCGAAGAAGGCGGCCAGCTCGATCGCAGGCGCCTCGGCAGCCTGGTGTTCTCGAGCCCCGAGGCACGACAGCACTTGGAAGCCATCCTGCATCCACTGATCAAGAGCGCGGCCGAGGCGGAGTTCGAACGCCTGGGCCACGCCGGCCACAGCCTCGTCTGCTACGAAATCCCGCTGCTTTTCGAGACCGAGCAGGAGCGGCTCTATCGGCCCGTGGTCGTGGTTCACGTCCCCGCAGAAGCCCAGCTTGCCCGCATCCTCGCTCGCGGCGGCATCGACGAAGCGGAAGCCGAGCGTCGCATCGATGCCCAGCTCCCCCTCGACCACAAGGCCGAGCAGGCCGACCACGTGATCGACAACACCGGGTCTTTGGACGAGACGCGCGCTCAGACCCTGGCCGTGCTGGAGAAGATCCGAGCGCAGGTGGCGCCCTTGGGCAGCGGCTAGCCTCGCATGCGCCGCCGCGCCGCAATCACGGTGTTCTTCAGCAGCATGGCGATGGTCATCGGTCCGACGCCGCCGGGCACCGGGGTGAGCGCCGAAGCGATGCCGAGCACGCTCGGCTCGTGCACGTCGCCGCACAGCTTGCCGCTTTGATCTCGGTTGATGCCGACGTCGAGCACCACGGCGCCGGGCTTGACGAAGTCGCCCGTGATCATCTGCGCGCGCCCGACTGCGGCCACGAGGACGTCCGCGCTTCGGCAGACCGCCGGCAGATCGCGCGTCCTCGAATGGGCGACGGTCACGGTGGCGCTTTGGGCCAAGAGGAGGCCCGCGATGGGCTTGCCCACGAGCTGACTGCGCCCGACCACCACCGCGCTCTTTCCCGCCAGCTCCACGCCCGCGACTTGCAGGAGATGCATGCAGCCCGCCGGCGTGCAGGGCACGAGCCCTTCGTCTCCGGACCAGAGGTGGCCCACGTTCTCTGCGTGCAATCCGTCGACATCCTTCTGCGGGTCGATGGCGGCCACCACGGCGGACTGACGAATGCCGGAGGGCACCGGGAACTGCACCAGAATGCCGTCGACCGCACGATCGCCATTCAGCTCCAGCACCAGGCTGAGCAGGTCTCCCTCACGGGTGCTGGCCGGCAGCCGATGGACGTCGCCGGCGATGCCGGCTGCGGCGGCGGCGCTTTCCTTGTTTTTGACGTAGACGGCCGACGCCGGATCGTCCCCGACCAGCACGACCGAGAGGCCCGGCGCGCGCCCAAACTCGGCCCGGAAAGCCTCCGCGTCCAGGCGAACCTGCTCCCTGACCTCGGCTGCGATGCGTTTTCCCTCGATGAGGCGGGTCTCGGGCATGAGCCCCAATACCAAAGGCGGCCGCCGCTGGGGAGCCTACGCCGCGGCAGCGCGCCACGAGCGGTGCAGGCCGAGCGCGGCCGCCGCGAGCAAGAGACCGATCCATTGGCTGGTCGACAATCCGAGCAGCGCGCCCCGATCGTCCGCCCGGGCAAACTCGATCAGAAAGCGCAGCGCTGCGTAGCCGCCGAGGAAGGCCACGAAGACCTGGCCATCGTAGCGCTTCCGACCGTGCAGCCAGAAGTAGAGCGCGAGCGCGAGCCCGAAGCTGCCGAAAGCCTCGTAGAGCTGCGTCGGATGCACGGGCAAGGACGGAGCGTGGGCGTGCGGCAAGAGGCCCGCGGCGGCCTGCGCGACGCTGGCCGGGCTCCCACCTGGAAAGCGCAGAGCCCCCGGCCCCGAAAACGGCTGACCGAAGCAGCAGCCGCCGAGCAGGCAGCCCATGCGCCCGAAGACCAAGCCGACCGGGATGACGAGCCCTCCCATGTCGAGGGCGCGGCGTACCGGGAAGTGCTCACGCCGGAGCAGCCGGTAGCCGAGCGGGAGCGCGAGCAGGAGCCCGCCGTAGAACGTGAGCCCGCCCGCCCAGAAACGAGCCCAGGCGAAGCAATCTTGCAGGGCAGGCCGACAGCCGCCGGCCGCTTCGTCCCAGCGCCCGAGCGGGGCCGCCTCCGCGCCGAAAAGACCCGCCAGCGCATCCGGCTGCGACACCGCCAGGCACTCGCCCCGCTCGATCTTCCAGAGCACCTGACTGGGATCGGTGCAGAGGTGGACGTAGTCCCAGAAGAACCCATCGGCGAGCACGTGCAGGAGCCGTGCGCCGACGACGCCCCACAGCAGCATCGCAAGGCCGAGGTCGACCACCGTGTCCGGATTCTCGCCGACGCGGCGCGCCCACAGCGCGCCCAGTGCGGTGGCGAGCAGAAAGCCCGTCACGAGGAGGGCGAAGTAGCTCGGGACCGGGGTTCCGAAGAGGTCGAAAAGCCTGCCCTGCACGCGATGCCCAAGCGAGAACGGGCCTAACGGCTCAGCCGATCGCAGGCGGCCCCATCGCTGGAGGCGCTTCGGTGGGAGCCGGGGGCACCGGCAGGAGCGAGGTCGAGCGCCGCGGCCGATGGGTGAACATGTCGACGGCCATGAGGCCCACGCCGAAGCAGATGGCGACGTCGGCGACGTTGAAGGTGGGCCAGTGATCCGTCATCGCCCAGCTCGGCACGTAGCGATGGACCAGGACGTTCAGGTCCATGATCCAGTCGGCGCGAAAGTCGATGAAGTCGATGACCTGCGAGCGCGTGATGCGGTCGTTCAGGTTGCCGAGCGCGCCACCGAGCACGAGCGGCAGACCCCATTTGAGCGCCTTCTGACGAGCGGTCAGACGCGCATAGAGCGAGATGATGAAGGCGATGGCCGCGATGCTGACTCCAAGGAAAAATGGCTTTCGCACGAGGTCGCTCGCCGTCGAGAACAGGCCCCAGGCTCCGCCGCGGTTGTAGGCCAGGGTGATGGCGAGGTGATCCTTGATCAGCTCGAGCGGCTCGAAACCGCGCTGATTGAGCGTCCACTCGGCCCAGACCTTGCTGGCGATGTCCATGGCGAGCGAAAGCCCAGCCACCACGCCGAAGAACACGAAGCTCGGTCGCGGCACGCTGACGGAAGGGGGCGGCAGCTCGGGCACGCTCGGCTCGAGCAGATCGACTTCAGCAACGCCCACGTCATGCAGGGCAGCTTCTGGCAGGGCCGCGTCAGGCAGGGCCGCTTCCGACAGCGCAGCAGCTTGCAAAACTGCGGCCTCTGCACCGGCAGGTGCCGAAACGAGCTCGCGGGGCGATGGGGCGGCGCCAGCCGATGTGGCAGGATTTTCGGCGTTCTGAGTGTCTTCGTCCGCGGAGCCAGGACCCATGGTCCGCTTGGCTTACGACATCCGGGTCCGACTCGCCACCTTTCGCGCTCAGGGCCCAGCCGGCGCGGCGCAGTCGCCCAGCTTGACCGACCATTGCGCCGCATCACCGCTGATCGAAACAGGTAGGCTCCGAGCGCCCACGCGCACCGGCTCGCCCACCTTCAAGCGGTCCGGATGGACGCCCGTGAGTCGGGCTACGATCTCCTGCCACGGCGTGCCGGGACGACCGGTCACCTCCAAGCAGCGCGGCGCCGCCCCGGCTCCGACCCCGCCATAGTGAAAAACGTATGCGCTCGCGCCAAACTCCGCCTTGAAGTCACCGCGCGTATCGGGCGGTGACAAGCGGTAGCCACGCTTGTCGAAATGATCGCGCGCCTTGTCGGACGACAGCTCGACCAGCTGCTTGCCGGTGCACTTGATCACCTGCTTCGTGCCTGCGGGCTCGTAGCCTTGCCCCTTGGGACAGTCGGGATCGCCGGTCTTCAGGAGCTCGGCCAAACGCTCCGGACTCAGGGCTGCCCGGGTGGGTCGGTCTGCACGCTTCTCGAGCGCATCGAGGTGTGCCGCGACTTGCCTCCGGGCATCGGCCAAGGAGGTGATCTCGTCGCCACGCTGTGCCTTCTTGCAAGCGGCCAGGGCGCGCTCGATGCCTCCGAGCGCCCCTTCGACGGCCCGAGCGTCGGTCTTGTCCATGTCGAGCAACGCCTTCTGGGACGTCTGCATCTCGGCGTGGCACATCTTCACGTCGGGCGACTCACAGCCCGGTAGGCCGGCCAAGAGCGCCAAGCCCCATCCTGCCCTTTCTGCCCATCCCATCGGCGCGCCACCGTAGCAGGAAGGCAAACTGCGGCTCCAGCGAGAAATCGCCGGGTTTCGTGCTGCTCGGATCCCTTCACAACCGAACATTTGTTTAGTATAATTCGGAGCTCGCTGGCCATGGCTCCCCCACCCCTGCTCCGGCCGCCGTCAGGTTCCTTCGGGCGAGGTTTGCTCGGGCGAGGTTCGCTCGGGCAGGGTTTGCTCGGGCAGGGTTTGCTCGGGCAGGGTTTGCTCCGGCAGGGCGCCAGCCGCCCAGAGCCCCCGTGGGAGAGCGCCCAGGGAGTCGAGGCCGTCACCAGCGCCTGGCTCGACAGCGGGGTCGTGCGCCCCTGCCTCACGCTCGAACGCCTCTTGCCGCCGAGAGCGGCGGAGGATGCCGCGCGCCCCCCGCTCCACCCCGCGCTCGAGCGAGCGCTCTCCGCGCGCGGGTTGGACCGGCTCTACACGCACCAGGTGCAGGCGATCGAGGCTGCGCTGGCGGGCCGCCACGTCGCGCTGGCAACGCCCACCGCCAGCGGCAAGAGCCTCTGCTTCCACCTGCCGGTGCTCGACCGATTGGCGAGGGACGAAGGGGCCACCGCGCTCTTTCTCTACCCCACCAAGGCGCTCAGTCGGGATCAGGAGCGCGGTCTTTTTGGCCTGATTGCAGACGCCGGGCTCGGCGCGGGACCGTCCGCCGGATCGGGCATCGGTGCGATCGTCTTCGACGGCGACACGCCGGGCGACGTGCGCCAGAAGGCCCGGGAGAAAGGGCGCATCGTGCTGACCAACCCCGACATGCTCCATGCTGGGATCCTGCCCAATCACACCAAGTGGGCCTCGTTTTTCCAAGGGCTCGCCTTCGTAGTGCTCGACGAGATGCACACCTATCGCGGCGTCTTCGGCTCGCACATGGCGCACGTGGTCGCCCGACTGCGCCGCATCCTGTCTTTCTACGGCGCTCGGCCGACCTTCATCGGCGCGACGGCTACGATCGGCAACCCGCTGGAGCACGCCAGCCTTCTGCTCGGCTTGCCCGAGAGCGAGATCGAGCTCGTGGCGCGCTCCGGCGCGCCCCAGTCCAGCCGCCGCGTCTTCGTCTACAACCCTCCAGTCGTCCACGCGGAGCTCGGTGTCCGCCAGAGCAGTCTGAAGGCGGCCGTGCGCTTGGCCGCGGATTTGGTGCTGGCGCGCGTGCCCACCATCCTCTTCGGTCCCTCGCGGAATTCGGTCGAGGTCATGCTCAAGTACCTGCGCGAGCGCTGTGCCAGCCAAGTGGGCACGAGCCGTTTGGGCGCCGATCCAGCGCGGGCGATCATGGGCTATCGCGGGGGCTACCTGCCCAAGATGCGCCGAGAGATCGAGCGCGGGCTGAAGGAAGGGGAGATCCTCTGCGTGGTGTCCACCAACGCGCTCGAGCTCGGCATCGACATCGGTGAGCTCGACGCCGTCGTGTGCGCCGGTTACCCGGGATCGATCGCCGGCACCTGGCAGCGCTTCGGGCGGGCGGGTCGTCGCGGCAAGCAGGCGGCTCTGGTCCTGGTGTGCTCGAGCGGCGCCGTCGACCAGTATTTGGCGCAGAAGCCCGAGTATCTGCTGGAGACCGGAGCCGAACACGCTCGCCTCGACCCGAAAAACACGGAGATCCTGGTGCAACACCTCAAGTGCGCCGCCTTCGAGGCACCGTTCGTGCTGACTGCTCCCGGGCTCAAGCTCGCCGCCCCGAGCACGGCGTCAGGCGAAAGCTACGGTCCGCTCGACGTCGCTTCGACGCGCGACGCTCTCGAATACTTGGCCGCCCATGGCGCCGTCCACGCGAACGCCGGAAAGTACCACTACGCGGGGGAAGCATTTCCTGCCAGTCACGTCTCCTTGCGCAACGTCGGCTGGGACAACTTCGTCATCATCGAGCAAGCTGGGAGCCCTTCCGAGCAGGCTGCCGAGCAGCGTTCCGAGCAGCCAGTGCAGGAGCGTACGATTGGCGAGCTCGATTTCCGTGCCGCCCACACCATGCTGCACGAGCAGGCGATCTACCAGCAGGATGCCGAGCAGTATCAGGTCGAGCGGCTCGACTTCGACAACCACAAGGCCTACGTGCGCAAGGTCGCGCCCGATTACTTCACCACAGCCCTCACCTACCGCACGGTGACGGTGCTGGAGACGATGGACGAGCGCCGCAGTGTCGACGAGCACCGCAGTGTCGATGAGCACCGCAGTCTGCCCGCCCCACTCGTGACGGAAGGCTTCGGCGACGTGAAGGTCGTGGAAAAGGTCACCGGCTACAAGAAGATCAAGTTCTTCTCGCACGAAAACTCGGGCTACGGGGACGTCCACCTGCCCCCGATGGAGATGCACACGACCAGCTATTGGCTGTCTCTCTCCGAGGCTTTGGTGGGCTCCTTTTCGGTCCCTCGATCGCAGCTGATCGATGCCTTGCGCGGTCTCGGCCAGGCGCTGGCCGCGGTGGCGGCCGTTTCCTTGATGTGCGACCCCAAGGACCTTGCCTCGACGCTTGGCGACGGCGAACCGGACGAGGCGAGCTCCGGACCCTCCGTCCCGGTCGGCCGCGATGCCCAACTGGGGCACGTCGGCCGCCATAGCCCGACGCTCTTCCTGTTCGACGTGCAGCCAGGCGGTGTTGGCCTGGCCGAGCACATCTACGGCGGCGCGCACCGGCTGCTCGCCGAAGCGCACGACCTCATTGTCGGCTGCGGATGCCCCACTGGTTGTCCCGCGTGCATCGGGCCCAGTGAGGGCGCACCCGGCGGTACCGTTCGAAAGGATGCCTCTCGGAAGGAGCGCGCGCTCCTCTTGGCGGGGCGGCTGGTCGAGCTCTTGGGCTAGTCTTGCCGAGCGCTCGTCTCGCCCGGCGCCCACGGCGTGAGCAGCGGCCGCGGGCTCTCTGGACCGTGTTCGACCAGCATCCGCTTGCACTCCTCCAGCCCGAGGCGCCGCGGTCCGAACGCGGACGCATCCGAGGCGTCGGCATCCATCAGGAGCTCCGGGCGGTCCAAACCAAAATCGTCGGGGTGTCCCGGCTGCGCCAGGAGCACGTGCCCCAGCTCGTGCGCCAGGGTCGACGATCGCGCCGTGGCCCGCACGCCCGCGCGATCGAGGATGACCATGTTCTCGAGGCTGGAGCCTGCGTCGCCGATGAAGGACTCGCCGATGCGCCCCCGCCCGCCGAAGTAGGGCACGATCAGGACATCGAGCGTTCCCGGATCCAGATCCGCGATCCCGCGCAGCAGCACTCGCTCCTCGAGCGTGCCGGCGCGCGCCGTTTCATCCTCGAAATGCCGGAGCCCATCAGCGAGATCCAGCTCCCCCAGGCAAATCTGGAGCGTCGGATCGGTGGAGAGCAGCGTGCCGGCGGGCGGGGCCAAGAGCACGGGAGCGGTCTTCGTCGGCACGACCAAGTCGTAAGTCGACCCTGCGCTGGCTTCGCTCGCCGGGTTCTCGAAGACGTGCGGCAGGAGCCCACGTTTCCCGAGCTCGCGCGCCAAGCGTCCGGCGACGCTACCAGCGCTCTCCCCACGGCGGGTGGCGAGCTCGACGGTGCCCCGAGTGGTCGAGAGCTGGACCTTGCCGCCGCTCGCCGGCAGGCCCCCGTGGCAACCGACCTCCAGCAGCTGGGCTGGTGGAGGGTCCACCACGCGCACGTCGGCGGGCTCGGGGCCGAGCAGGACGCCGCACGGCCCCAGCAGCGCGCCTGCCTCGAGCAGGGCGCGGCGCGCCAGATCCTCTGCCTCTGCATCGTCGGCACCGAGCGCTGGCTGGCCGCCCCGATCGAGGCGGAGCACGCGCACGCGCACAGCCGCCTGGTAGGCCGCGGCGCCGAGGCCGAGCGGGCCGAGCACCGGCAGCGCATGCGCACGGCCCGCCGCTTCGGCTTGGACTTGGCCCCCCAGCTGGCCGAGCAGCGCCGCGCCCAGGGCGGCCGGGTGGTCGCGATCGAGCGCGCTCGCCACCAGACGAATCGAGCGGGTCACGGCGCACGCTTGGGTGCGATCGACGCCCGGGGGACAGGCAGTGGGCTCGAGCCTCGAAGGCTCCAGCTGGTCGAGCAGGGCACCACGGCGGTCACGACTGGAGACGACGGCCGAGCTCGGCAGCGTACCGGGCGGCCCTTGGACGAGCACCGAGAAGGACCCACTGCGATCCTCGGCGTCCGTCGGCACGCCGCGCGCGAGCTCGAGCGCGGCCGGACCCGCCCCGCCGGGCGTCGCCGCCCAAGGTCTGAGGGTGAGTCGCAGGGGTTCACCGCCGCGTGCCGAGCCAGAGGCGAGCCCCAGTGTCAGGAGCAGTCCGGCGAGTACCGGCCCCGGACCTAGGATCCGTCTTCTGGTTTGGTTCATGCGCGCGCGCTCCCGGCTCCCGCTCCGAGCCCGATCTGCTAGCAAGAAGCGCATGCTCCGTGAAGAAGACTACCTGGCCCGAGCGGGCGAAGAGCTGCGCCTCCTCATGCAGGCGCTCGACGAGCAGCTGGAAGGCGCACTGGACGCCGAGCTCGAGAGCGACATCCTGACCATCGAGTTTTCCGAAGGCAGCCGCTACGTCATCAATTCGCATCGTGCTGCCCGCCAGATCTGGATGGCGGCCGAACGCACCGCCTGGCACTTCGACTGGGACGGCGACCGGGGCGCCTGGGTGGCGACCAAGTCGGGCGACGAGCTCTGGTCCGCGCTGGAGAAGGCGCTGTCGAGCAAGCTCGGGGCACAGACACGGCTCAGGCGCCCTGCTATAGCCGCGCCCGACCGATGACGAGCCCGTTCTCCAAAGTCCCCGCGCAGGTCGATTTTGCTCAGGAGGAGCATGCCATCTTGGCTCTCTGGGAGCGCCTGGATGCCTTCGCCGAGTCCAACCGGCGCCGCAGCGGCCAGCAGGCCCCGTTCGTCTTCTACGACGGGCCGCCGTTCGCAACGGGGACGCCGCACTACGGTCACCTCTTGGCCGGCACGATCAAGGACATCGTGCCCCGCTACTGGAACATGCGCGGGCACCCGGTGCCGCGCCGTTTCGGCTGGGATTGCCACGGGCTGCCCATCGAAGCGCTGGCTCAGCAGGCACTCGGCCTGGCGGGAACGGCCAGCATCCTCGAGCACGGCGTGGCCGCCTTCAACGAACAGTGCCGCTCGATGGTGCAGACCTACGTCGCCGAGTGGCGGCGCACGGTCACGCGCATGGGTCGCTGGGTCGACTTCGACGACGACTACAAGACGATGGACACGGACTTCATGGAGTCCGTGTGGTGGGTGTTCAAGCGCCTGTGGGAGCAGGGCCGCGTCTACAAGAGCTACCGCATCATGCCCTACAGCTGGGCGCTCTCGACGCCGCTCTCGAACTTCGAGGCCAACGCCAACTACAAGGACGTCCAGGATCCGGCGATCACGGTCTCGTTCCCGGTGACTGGTTTTGGGGAGGCCGCGCCTCCGGCATTGCGCAGCCTGGAGGCGAGCGGCGCGGTGGCCTTCTTGGCCTGGACGACGACTCCCTGGACCCTGCCGAGCAACCTCGCGCTCGCCGTCGGGCCAGACATCTCGTACGTGGCGGTGCGCACGGAGGACGGGAGCCAGTACGTGCTTTCGGAATCGCGCCTGGAGGCCACGTTCAAGAAGGCGAAGGTCACCGTCCTTGCCCGCTTGTTGGGCTCCGATCTGGTGGGCGCGACCTACGAGCCCCTGTTCCCGTACTTTTCGGGCCGCGAGGGCTGCTTTCGCGTGCTCGCGGGCGACTTCGTCACCACGGACGACGGCACCGGCATCGTCCATCTGGCGCCCGCCTACGGCGAGGACGACTTCAAGGTGTGCAAAGAGGCGGGCATCGCCCTGGTCGATCCGCTCGACGCCGAAGGACGCTTCACTGGGGAGGTGCCCGAGTACCAGGGCATCAATTGCAAGGAGGCGGACAAGGCGATCATCCACGACCTCAAGGCCAAGAAGCGCCTCGTCTTCCAGGACACGATCGTTCACAGCTACCCGTTCGACGAGCGCACCGACACGCCGCTCATCTACCGAGCCATCGAGGCTTGGTACGTCCGGGTTACCGACCTGCGCGCGGACTTGGTGCGCGAGAACGACGGCGTGGGCTGGGTGCCGGAGGCGGTCGGCAAGAATCGTTTCGGCAACTGGCTGCGCGAAGCCAGCGACTGGAACATCAGCCGCAATCGCTTCTGGGGCAGCTGCATCCCGATCTGGGTGAACGAAGCCGATCCGGGAGACGTTCTCTGTGTGGGCTCCATTGCCGAGCTGGAGCAGCTCTCGGGCGTGCGCGTGACCGATCTGCACAAGCACATCGTGGATCCGATCGTGATTCGGAAGGCCGGCAAGACCTACCGTCGCACGCCCGAGGTGCTCGACTGCTGGTTCGAGTCCGGCGCCATGCCCTACGCTCAGCAGCACTACCCCTTCGAGCCAGGCGACGACGGCACTGCCGACGATGCGCGCCTTCGGGCGCACTTCCCCGCCCACTTCATCGCCGAGGGGCTCGATCAGACCCGCGGCTGGTTCTACACGCTCCTCGTCTTGGGCACCGCGCTCTACGGCAAGTCGCCGTACCGGAACGTGGTCGTCAACGGCCTGATCCTGGCCGAAGACGGCCAGAAAATGTCCAAGCGCAAGAAGAACTACCCGGATCCCAACGACACCTTGGAGAAGTACGGCGCCGACGTGCTGCGCGCCTACCTGATCGATTCACCGGTAGTGCGTGGCGAGCCGCTCCGCTTCTCGGAGCGCGGGCTGAGTGAGATCCTGCGCACGGTGGTCTTGCCGTATTGGAACGCGCTGTCCTTCTTCACCACCTACGCCACCGTCGACGGCTTCGACCCACGGGCCCCGGAGTGGGCCTCCGCGCCGGGCCCCGCGAGGTCGGAGGGCGACCGCTGGATCCTCAGCGTGCTCCAGTCGCTCGTCCGGGACGTCAACCGCGAGATGGAGGGCTACCGCCTGTACGCCGTGGTCCCGCGCCTCGTGCGCTTCATCGACGATCTGACCAACTGGTACATCCGCCTTGGCCGCCCACGCTTCTGGAAAAGCCAAAATCGGCCAGATCAGGCGGCGGCCTACCACACCCTGTACGAGGTCCTGACCACGTTTTCGCGCGTGCTCGCCCCGTTCATGCCGTTCTTGACCGAGAACATCCATCAACGCCTGGTGGTGGCCCTGGACCCGGCGGCGCCAGCGAGCATCCATTTCTGCGACTACCCGCGCGCAGACGAGAGCCTGATCGACGAGGCGCTCGAAGAAAGCGTGGCCATGGCGCGCACCGTGGTCGGCCTCGGCCGACGCTTGCGAGAGGAACGCCGCATCAAGGTGCGCCAACCGCTGTCCAAGCTCACCGTCGTCCATCGCGATGCGAGGGTGCGAGCGGAGGTGCAGGCCCAGGAGCCGGTCATTCTGGCGGAGCTCAACCTGAAGCGCCTGGACTACGAGGCGGACGAAGCGCGCTTCGCCAAGCTGACGGTGAAGCCGAATTTCGCCACCCTCGGCAAGCGCTGCGGGAAGAAGCTCGGACCGATCAAGAAGGCGCTCGAAGCGTTCGGGCCGAGCGAAGTGGCGCGGCTCGAGGCGGGTGAGAGCATCGAAGTCGAGGGCGAGCTGCTCACGCTTGCCGACGTGCTCTTGCAGCGGGAAGCATCCGGCGCCTCGGGCGCGGGTGGTCCTTCCGCGGGCGGCAATGCCACCGCCACCGACGGTCAGCTCACCGTGGTGCTCGAGACCACCCTCACCCCGGAGCTGGTGGCCGAAGGCCACGCCCGCGAAGTCGTGAGCCAGCTGCAGAACGCGCGCAAGAGCGCGGGGCTAGAAGTGTCCGACCGCATCCGGGTGCGCTATTTCTGCCCCGATCCGGCGGTCGCGAGCGCCATCGAACGGCACCGTGACCTGATCCGCGGCGAGGTGCTCGCCGAAGAGCTGTCCTTTGCGGAGCAAATCGAGAGCCCTACCCTGCTCGACGTCAACGGCACTGCCGTGCAAGCTGACCTGCGCAAGGTGTAGCTCCCATGCACCCCCTCCTGGACGTTCTCTTGTTCGCCGTGTCGCTGGGCGGCGTGCTGCTCACGTTGGTCGGTGTCGGCGGTCAGTTCGTGCCCGCCGTGGTCGCCCTCGGTTATCGCTACTGGGCGGGCGACCCCCGTTTTCCGACCTGGGTGCCCTGGACGCTGCTCGCCCTGGCGGTGCTCGCCGAAGGCGTGGAGGCCATCGCTGGCTTGTGGGGCGCCAGGCGGTATGGGGCTGGCCGGGAGGGCATGATCGGGGCCGCAGTCGGCGGCCTCCTGGGCGGGATCCTGGGGGGCATGGCGCTGCCACCCATCGGCGCGGTTTTGGGGGTGTTCGTGGGCTCCTTCGTGGGCACGGCGTACGCGGAAACGAGGCACGCGGGGCGAAGCACCGAGGAAGGTGTGCGTGCCGGCATCGGAGCTGTCCTCGGCAAGGCGATTGCCATCGCGTTCAAGTGGTCGGTGGGGCTCGTGCTGCTCGCGATCCTGGCTTGGCGACTGTGGCTCAGCTGAAGCCTCCAGCCTGAGGGCCCGAAGCGAGCCGGCCCCGAAGCTAGCCGACCCGCGCGATGCCCAAGGCGCGGACCAAGCCAGCCTGCTCCGCCGCATCGTGAGCGGCTCCCACCGCCGCCACGCCGTCTGCCCCGCTGCCGAGGACCGTGGACACGGTCCTCGCGTCGACGCCTCCGAGCGCCAGCAGGCGCGCTTCGGGGGCCTTTTGCCGAAGCTCCGCCAGGCGGCGGCCAAGTCCATCGGGCCCGAGCGGGGGGCGGCCCTTGCGCTCGGCCAGCGCCGGCGACACCAGGAGGAGCGTGCAGCGCTCTAGCTCGGCAGAAGGCAGCTCGTCCGCGTCGTGGTGCGCGCGCGACAGCAGGGCATCGGGGAAGAGCGCCAGGGCCTGGCTCGGCAGGAGACCGCCCGCTGGCAGGTGCACCCCGTCCGCTTCGAGCTCGAGCGCCAAGTCGACACGATCGCTGACCAGAAGGACCTGCCCGCTCGTAGCCGTCATGGCTCGCAGCGCCCGACCGAGCTCGAGGCGCTTCGAGAGGGGCGCCTGTCGGTCGCGCAAGACGATGGCGACCGAGCCGGGGACTGCCGCCTGGCAGAGCGGCTCCAGGGCTAGGGTTGGCTGCGGGAAGCGCTCCGTGTCGGTCAGCGCGACCAGGCGCACGCTCACTCGATCACGCCAGTCGTGGGACTCGAGGCGTGGGCCGAAAGGCGCTTCGGCATGCGACCCGCCAGAAACGCCTTCCGACCCGCCACAACCGCCTCCTTCATGGCTTCCGCCATCAAGACCGGGTGCTTCGCGTGGGCGATGGCCGTGTTCAAGAGCACGCCATCACAGCCGAGCTCCATCGCCACCGCCACGTCGCTCGCCGTGCCCACGCCGGCGTCGACGATGACGGGGACCTTCGCCTGGGCGACGATCTGCTCGAGCTTGTACGAGTTCTGGATGCCGAGGCCGGAGCCGATCGGGGCTGCCAGCGGCATGACGGCCGCGCAGCCTGCGTCTTCGAGCTTGCGGCAGACGATCGGATCGTCGCCGCAATACGGCAGAACGGTGAAGCCTTCCTTGATCAGGATGCGCGCGGCTTCGAGCGTCTGCTCGTTGTCGGGATACAGCGTACCTGGGTCGCCAATCACCTCGAGCTTCACCAGCTCCGCGATGCCAAGCTCGCGTGCCAGACGCAGGGTGCGCACCGCCTCGTCGGCGGTGTAGCAGCCGGCCGTGTTGGGCAGCACCGTCCACCGTCCCGATGCCAAGAGGCCCATCAACGAGCCTTCACCCCGCTGCTTGAGGTCCACCCGCCGCAGGGCCACCGTGACCACTTCGGCGCCGGAAGCGACGAGCGCCTGCTCCGTTTGCTCGACCGAGGCGTACTTGCCCGTGCCGACGAACAAACGCGAGCGAAACTCGCGGGGGCCGATGCGAAGGCCCGGATCCGGGACGCTCATGTGGCGAAGCCGGCTTTCCGACCCGCCTTTTTGCCACCCTCGATCGAGGCAGCGAGAACGTCGCCGAGCGCGAGCACGAACACCTCGCCCTGGCCGTTTTCCGCGTAGATCAGGCCCTCGTCCAGGCGAAATCGCACGAGCTTGGCGAAGTTCAGGCCCACCCCGCCGGAAGCAACGTGCAACGTGACGGTCCGCTCCTCGATCACAGTCGCCCAGCTCCCATCCCGGCTCACCCGAGCCGCCTCGAGCAGCGCCCGGTAGTGCTTCTCTTCCATATCGGCGAGCGCTACCCGGGCGCCGGGAGGTCGTCAAGGCACTTGTCCGGCAGGGTGCCGAATAGGCCTCCTGCCAAACGACGAGGGCCGTGCCCGCGTGGATCGATGCGCCAGGGAAGGCCTGCTAGAAGCGTCCCATGGATGGCGTCGTCTTGGTGACGGGGGCCGCTGGCTTCATCGGCAGCCAGCTCGTTCGTCATCTGCTCGACCAGGGTCGACGCGTCCTCGGACTCGACAACTTCGACGACTACTACGATCCGGCCGCCAAGCACCGAAACCTGCGAGTGCTGTTGGAGAATCCGCGCTTCGAGCTCGCGGTCGGCGACGTGCGCGATGGAGTGCTCCTGCGGCAGCTCTTCGGGACCCACGACATCGCGAGTGTGGCGCACCTGGCCGCGCTGGCCGGGGTGCGCACCTCCGTCGAGCATGCCGAGCGCTACGTCGACGTGAACGTGGTCGGCAGCGTGCGCATGCTCGAGGTCGTCAAGGATCACGGCCGGCCCAACTTCGTGTTTGCCAGCACCTCCTCGGTGTATGGCCGCACGACCCGGGTTCCCTTCGTCGAGGATGACGTGGCTGACCGGCCGCTCGCGCCGTACCCGGCTTCGAAACGCGCCGTCGAGCTCCTGGGTCACGCGTACCACCACAGCCACGGCCAGAGCTTCACCGCGCTGCGGTTCTTCACCGTGTACGGCCCCGGCGGACGCCCGGACATGATGGCCCACCTGGTCCTGGACAGCATGCGCACCGGTCGACCGATTCCCCTCTACGAAGGCGGCCGTCTGTTCCGCGATTGGACGTACGTCAGCGACATCGTGGCCGGCATCGCCGCCGCCCTCGACAAGCCACTCGGCTACGAGGTGATCAACCTCGGTCGCGGCGAGCCCGTCGACGTGAGCGAATTCATCCGCGAGCTCACGGAGCTCTCCGGCCGCAAGCCCAATCTCGTCGACACGCCCATGAATGACGCCGACGTGCCCGGCACCGTCGCCAACATCGACAAGGCGCGCGCCCTGCTCGACTACAGCCCGCAGGTCAGCGTGCCCGAAGGGGCGCGCCGCTACTACGAGTGGTTCTCGAGCGAGGTCGGGCCGGTCAGCCAGCGCGGCTGACCGGTGCCGCCCCCGACTCAGCCCTTGGCCATCGCAGCCACTTCAGCCGCGAAGTCAGGACCCTGGGGCGCCTCGATGCCTTCGCCGCGTTCGAAGCGCACGAAGCCGGTCAGTGCGAGCGTGCCACCCGCCGCCTTGGCCGCATCAGCGCGCAGCTCGTCCACGGTCTTCTTGGGCTCGATGACGCTGGGCTGCTCGAGGAGGCACACCTCCTTGGCCCATTTCGTCACCTTGCCCTCGATCACCTGACCGCGACGCTCGGCGGGGATCTTGCCCTCCTCTTCGAGCTGAGCGGCGTAGATGCGGGACTGAGCGTCCTTGTCGGCCTGGGGGATCTCGCTCGCCTGCAGATAGAGCGGCGCCATGGCCGCGGCCTGCATGGCAGTATTATCCAGAAATTCCGAACACTTGGCCGCCGTGACGGCGCTGTCCGTCTGCGCACCGAGCAGAACGGCAATCTTGCCGCCCATGTGCACGTAGCTCACCACGGCGCCTTCACCGGAGATGCGCACGCGTTGCCAACGGCGCACGGTGATGTTCTCACCCAAGCGCCCGACCAGCGCCGCGCGATTGTCCTCGACCGTACCGCTGCCACCCGGGAAGGGCAGCGTGAGCAGGTCCGCACCGTCGGCCGCAGCAGTCGCGACGTCGACCACCTTGCCGACGAAGGCCAGGAAGTCCTCGTTGCGGGCGGCGAAGTCCGTCTGAATGTTCACCTCGACGATGACGCCGCTCTTGCGGTCGCCAGCGACGCGCGTCGCCACGATGCCCTCGGAGGCCACCGCACCGGCGCGCTTGGCGCTCTTGGCCAAGCCCTTCTTGAGAATGATCTCGACCGCCTTGTCCATGTCGCCCTCGGCTTCCGAGAGCGCGGACTTGCAGTCGTTGAGTCCGGCCTGCGTACGATCCCGCAGTTCCTTGACCAGTTGCATGCTGACTTGAGCCATTACTTTTTCCCTCGAGAAATGAGCCGCAAATCAGGCGCGCGCGCCGCGATTGGCGTACACGACCTGCGTCTCGGGCCCCGTGCTGGGGCGAGCAGAATCGCGACCGGATTCGCGACGGCGCGACGCGCCGTGCAAGCAAGCGTCAGCCACGGCGCCAGTGAGCAGCCGAATGGAGCGAATGGCGTCGTCGTTGCCGGGAATGACCCAGTCGATCAGATCCGGATCGCAGTTGGTGTCGGCGATCGCCACGATGGGGATGCCGAGCTTGCGCGCCTCGCGCACGGCGATGGTTTCCTGCGCCGTGTCGATGATGAACAGAGCCTGCGGAATCGAGGGCATGCCTTTCATGCCGCCGATGTACTTCTCGAGGCGGGCGCGCTCCTTGTCGAGCTGCACGGTCTCCTTCTTGAGCAGCTGCTCGTAGGTGCCGTCTTCGCGCATTCGCTCGAGCGTGCGCAGCCGATCGAGGCCGAGCTTCATGGTGCGGAAGTTGGTGAGCGTGCCGCCGAGCCAGCGGTTGGTCACGTAGTACATGCCCGCACGCGTCGCCTCGGAGCGCACGACTTCCTGCGCTTGGCGCTTGGTGCCCACGAACAGCACCGTCCCGCCGCGTGAAACCGTGTCGGCCAAGAACTGGCAGGCGCGCTGCGCGCGGGAGGCCGTCTGGTCGAGGTCGAGAATGTGGATGCCCTGACGCGCGCCGTAGATGAACGGCTTCATCTTCGGGTTCCAGCGCTTGGTCTGATGACCGAAGTGCACGCCGGCATCGAAGAGCTCGCGCACCGTCACTGGGTGCTGCGGATCCCGCGTTTCGGCCGGGAAGTCGCCTCCGGCTTCGGCGCGGGCGCGCTCACCGGCAAGCAGGGCCGTTTCGGCAACGGCGCTGGCTGCGCCTTGTTCGGGGACTGGGAAGTCTGCGCGCCGCTCGTCGGCGTCGCCCAGGTTGGGTTCGCTAGGGTTCATGATGCGCTCCTATGTCCGGTTGTTCCTCCGCTCTCCGTCGCCCGACCCGCCGAAGCGAGCACCGGTAAGCGAACGTTTGCGCCGAGAGCGTGTGGCTTTGGGGTTGCCGAGAAGGGGCACATCCACCTTCAAGGGCCGCGAAAGCTATGGGACGGGCCCCCGCGAGTCAAAGACAAAAATCGCAAGAGGCCGCATCGCCGAGGCCCTTCCCCACCAGTGGGCCTCATCAGACGGCGCCGCCGCCTCACCAGAGGCCGCTGCCGGGCAGGGGGGCCGGGGGTGCCGCGCCGGCCGGGGGCCCACGCACTGGGCTTCGCTGGTGCCCGGCTCCCTGGCCTCGCTCGACTGCCTGAACGCCTTCGGGCTCCTGGAGGGGCTCCGCTTTCTGTGCGCGGTCCGCCTCCGCTACGCGCTCCGCGCTGGCATTCGGAGCGCGTTCAGCTGCTGGGCGAGTGGGTCCGCCGGCGGGCTCAGGGGCGGCGGCCGCGCGTTCATCGGCACTGGATTCCAGTCCCGGGCCTTCCGCTAGGGGCGGGGCGGCTGCCGCCGGGACCGGCGAGTTTTCGTGGAAGTCGTAGCTCGCCGCACGGCCCCGCAGGTCCACCGAACGGTCCAGGAGCGGAGGGCTCGGCGTCAGCACCAAGGCAGCCAGGCCGAGGGCCAGGGCCGAAAGCAGGATCAGTCCGGCGACGCCCAGCCGGCCGGGCGAGGCCGAGCCTCGACGTGGGGGGACGATCGGGGGCGGAGTGACGGACGGCACGTGAGAAAGGTCCCCCGGACCCGCTAGCGAGCTGCCTGGCTCACGCGCGAGACCCGGCGCGGGAATCGTCTCCGTTTCCAGGCTCCCCGGCACCGCGGATAACTCGGCGCCTGCGTTCGAGGGTGGCATCGACGCCGACCCAGTCGTCGCGCCCGCCGTCGAATCGCCGTGCTGGAGGGTGAGCGTCACTTCGGGACTGGGGCGTGCTTCCAGAGCCGCGGCCCCATCCAGGAGCGGCAAGAGGGCCTCGAGCTCGGCCTGGGCCAGGCGCGCGGAGCCGGGCCGATCCTCGGGAGCCTTGGCGAGCCAGCGAGCCAGGAGGTCCGCCAGCGGCGCAGGCGCCTGCCGGCAGACGTCGTCGAGCCGCGGCGGCGTCTCGCTGATCTGAGCCCCCACGAGCTCCGCCTGCTCCTTGAGCTGGCTGAACGGATCGCGACCCGCAATCATCTCGAACAGCACCAGGCCACAGGCGTAGAGGTCCGCCCGACCATCCACTGGCAGTCCTGCCGCCTGCTCGGGCGCCATGTAGCGCGGGGTGCCGATCGCCACGCCGCTCCGCGTCATGCCGAGCGCCCCTTTGCGCCTCGATTTGACGATGCCGAAATCGAGGATCTTCGGCCCGCGTGGGGTCAAAAAAAGGTTCTGCGGCTTGATGTCGCGGTGAATCGCGCCCGCACGATGCGCCGCTTCGAGCCCCGAAAGGACGGCCAGCATGAAGCGCGCCGCCTCCGCCGCAGGCCAGGGCCCGCCGCGGGCCAGCCGATCACCGAGCGTGTGACCTTCGAGCCGCTCCATGACGAAAAAAGGTCGTCCATCGGAGGTGCGACCGGCATCGGTGACTTGAACGATGGCCGGGTGCTCGATGCGTGCGAGGGTGCGCCACTCGCGCTGCATCCTGAGCGCGAAATCCTCGCGGTGCGCCAGACTTTCGTGCAGCACCTTCATCACGAACAGCTTGCCGAGCGCGCGATGCTGCACCTCGTGCACGCTGCCCATGCCGCCGCGGCCGATCTCGCGCACCAAGCGGTAGGCTGTCCCTTCGAGCCCAGGAACATCGCGGGTGCGCGCACGGTCCATCGTCATCGTCGAGCGTCCTTCCGAGTCCCCAACAGCGCCCGCGCAGGGTGCACCAGCGGACTGCCGTCGGAAAGCCCTCGGCCGGAGCGAGCGCCGAATTGCGGGATTTGGCAGGACCGCGAGCGCGGGACCTACTAACTGTCCGTTCAGAGGTGCTTGCGAAACACCGGATAAGGCGGAAAGTCGTGCACCAGCTCGAAGCCGAGCTCGCGGTAGACGGACGAGGGGCCCATCCATTGCTCCCCGTCGCTCACGTCGCTGGCTCCACGCGGGAACGCTTCGATGGCTCGCGCGCCGAGCGAAAGGCCCAGCTCGAGTTGCGCTGCAATCAGAGCCCGCGCGATGCCGCGTCGACGCAGCGCTGGGTCGACCAAGAGGCAGGCTACGGTGAAAACGCCGCTCCGGTCGCCCGCGAAACAAGGCAGGCCCTTGTAGAGTCGCCCCTGGTAGAGACGCTCGAGGTCCCGCGGGGGTGCCAGGCGCGACCAACCCACGACTCGCTCTCCTTGCTCCGCAAGCACCCCGGACAAGCGCCCTTCGAGAAGCCCCGCTCGCAGGCCGCGCGCGTTCTCGTCCGGCGCGCTCGCAAGACGCAGCTGCCAGTCACGATGGTCACCCGCGTAACCCCAGTACTGGCAGAAGCAGCTGCAATCGGCGCTGCGAAAGAGCCCTTCGAGCCCATCCGCGTCGCTCGCCGTCACCCTGCGCACCGAAAGCGGGGTCGCGCCGTTCACCACGAGCTCGAAATGCGCTCGACCGCGGCGGCGGCGCGAAACATGGTTTCCTCGTCCCAGTGCTTGGCGATCAGCTGCGCGCCGACGGGCAGGCGGCTCCCCCCACTCTCCGCGGTGCCACACGGAACCGAAATGGCCGGCACACCAGCCAAGCTGGCGGGCAGCGTGTAGACGTCCGCCAGGTACATGGAGAGCGGGTCCGAGATCCGTTCGCCGAGCTTGAAGGCAACCGTGGGGCTGGTGGGGGTGAGCAGGAGATCCACGTCGGCGAAAGCCGCATCGAAGTCCCGCGCAATCAACGTACGCACGCGCTGCGCCTTGTCGTAGTAGGCATCGTAGTAGCCCGCGCTGAGCGCGTAGGTCCCGAGCAGGATGCGCCTCTGGACCTCTGGACCGAAGCCAGCGCTGCGCGACTGGGTGTAGATGCCGCCCAGGTCCGCACCAGGCGCTTCGCGGCGCAGGCCGAAACGAATGCCGTCGAAGCGTGCGAGGTTGCTCGACGCCTCCGCCGTCGCGAGCACGTAATAGGTCTGCACGCCGTAGTGCGTGTGCGGCATGTCGACTTCGCACAGTTTGGCGCCCGCTTTTTCGAGCTCGCCCTGCAAACGCTCCAGCGCCTGGCCCACCTCGGGCGCCAGGCCCTCGGCGAAGTATTGCTTGGGCAGGCCGATGCGGAGCCCCGACACGTCGCCCTCACACGCCGCTTCGTAGGTGCCGAGCGGACGCTGACTCGATGTGCTGTCCTTGGCATCGTGACCGGCCATCACCGCGAGCAGCCGTGCAGACCCGCGCACGTCGGCCGCCATCGGGCCAATCTGGTCGAGGCTCGAGGCAAAGGCGATCAGACCGAAGCGGGAGACGCGGCCGTAGGTCGGCTTGACGCCGACGATGCCGCACAGGGCTGCGGGCTGCCGAATGGACCCTCCGGTGTCGCTGCCGAGCGCCGCAAGCGTGAGTCCGGCGGCGACTGCTGCTGCGCTGCCGCCGCTGCTGCCGCCCGGGATCCGCGCGACGTCCCACGGGTTCTTCACCGGACCATAGGCGCTGGTCTCGTTCGAAGAGCCCATGGCAAACTCATCCATGTTGGCCTTCGCCATCACGATAGCGCCCGCAGCTTCCAAGCGTTCGATCACCGTCGCGCTGTAGGGGGGCCGCCAAGGCAAGGCCTCGCCGCTCGGCCCGATGCGCTGCAAGATGCGGCTGCCGGCCGTGGTGGGGAGCCCTCGCGTACAGATGGCGTCCTTGATCGCCAGCGGCACGCCGGCCAAGCTTCCCAAATCCTCGCCACGAGCGCGCCTCTGGTCGAGCTCATCGGCGCGCGCGAGCGCGTGCTCCTCCGCCAGGAAGGTCAGAGCGTTGTGGGAGCTTTGGCGCGCTCTCTCCAGGTATTCCTCCACGACGGCCCGCGCGCGGCGCGAGCCGCTCCGAACCTCCGTCGCAATGTCGGAAAGTGGCGCCTGACCGATGCCTGCGGGAGCGCCGTTCATGACCCGTCCACGAACCCGGGAACGAGGAAGCCCACTCCGTCGGCACGCGGCGCTTCGGCCAAGACCTCGGCCTTGGCCGCGCCGGGCAGCGCACCGTCGGGCCTGAGTGGTGCGCTGGGCACGCCGACCTGCATCGTGCGCGGAACGTCTTTGGTATCGAGCTCTCGCAGCTGATCGACGTAGGTGAGGATCTTCTGCAGCTCTAGGGTCAGCTGCTCGGCCGCGTGCGGCTCGAGCTCGAGCCGAGCCAGCCGCGCCGCTGCCAAGACTTCCTCCGCGGAAATCGACATCGGCCGGGCGCTTAGCACGGCTCAGGGCCGCTCAGAAGCCGGAGGCGTGCACGAGGCCCGAGCACAGCCCCATCAGGAGGGCGAAAGCCGCTTCTCGTGGCTGCGCCAGGCGTTCCTTGGTGATGCCCTCCACCACGAGCCGCACGGACCGACCTTCGAGTGCTCCACCTTCGAGCACCGCCAAGAGCACCCGGCTCTCGGGCGGCGTCAGGCCGAGGTTCGCCGGATCGGCCCCGGCAGTCGGCAGCAGCACGGAGTCCTGCACGTGCGCCAAAAGGCCTTGCAGGGTGGACATGTCGAGGGCGCCGCGCGCCACCGAGACCAGCTGCGCCACACTGTCGGGCTCGCCTTCCACGTCGCTGGGCCGATCCGAAGGGCGCACGTTGGTCAGCCCTTCGATCACGTGCACGGCCAGGTGACCCGAACGGGCGGTCAGCCATGGGCCGAGCCGCTCTGCAACCTGCTCGGCAAGCGAGCGCCGCAAGGCCGACTCGCGCAGGCGACGCTCGCTGACCAGGTACTCCCCGAGCCGCATGCCTTTTTTCTGGCTTTCTGCCACGGCGAGGGGCAGCTCGTGTGGACCTAGGATGCCCTGCGCCACCAGCAGCTTGCCGAGCAAGGCATGACCGGACGCGTCGTGCGCCGCGATGATCCGTCCCGACCGTACCTCGAGCATCAGCGAGGCAGTCTCCGAGCTCAGCACCACCAGGCCATCGCGCGTCCGGCGCAGGGCCATCGACAGCTGCCGCAATAGGCTGCGCGCGTCGAACGACATTTTCCAGATCGGCGAGCCGGTGACGCGCGGCGGGGCGCCAATCAGTTGCGCCAGCTCGTGCTCGCCCGAAGCAGGAAGCACACGGCCTTCCAGCACACGCGCCTTCTGCGGTTCTTCCTCGAGCGTCCCGAGCTTGCGCTCACCGGAGCCATCGCTGGAGGTCTGCGGCTTGGTGTCGGCCAGGTTCATCTGCAAGCGTGCGAGAGCGCTCGCTACCTTCTCTGGTCCGATCTCGAGTCCAAGCACGTGTGCTACGTCCAGGATCGCCTGGCGCATTTCGCCGGCGCTGGCGAAGCGATCCTTGGGATCCTTGCGCAGCGCCTTTTCGATCAGGTTGCGGATCGGGCGCGACACCTCACCGTTGAAGCGATGCCAGGTGGTCAAGTCGACCTCTGCCGTGCGCGTCAACGTCTGCATCTCGCTCTTGCCGAGCAGGAGGGGACGCAGGATCAGGAGCTCCGCCAAGACGACGCCCACCGAGAAGAGGTCGCTGCGACCGTCGAGCGGGCTGCCAATCGCCTGCTCGGGCGACATGTAGCCGATCTTGCCCTTCAGCTCACCTGGCTGCGTACGCCTGAGCACGATATCGCTGCGCACGATGCCGAAGTCACCGAGTTTCACGTGCCCTGCCGAGCTCACCAGCACGTTGCCCGGCGAGACGTCGCGATGCACGATGCTGAGCGGCACGCCCCGTTCGTCCACCGCACCGTGCACGAAATCGAGCGCCGCCAGCAGCTGGATGGCAATCCCCAGCACTGCTTCGACGTCGAGGGGCTGCTTCGCCCGCGCGGCCTTGCGCAGTACTCGGGCCAGCGCCGGTCCGTCGACGAACTCGAGCGCCATGAATAGCTTCCCGTCGACCCGACCGTAGTCGAGGATCTTGACGATGTTCGGATGCTCGAGGCGACTCGTGATCCGAGCTTCGTCCCAGAACATGTCTGCAAAGTCGCGATCGTCGGCCAAGGACGGCAGGATGCATTTGAGGGCCACACGCCCGTGCTCGGGCGACTCCGCCGCGAACACCTCCGCCATGCCCCCAAGTCCTAGGCGCTCTCCGAGCCGATAGGCTCCTAGTTGGACGGTTCGACGCGACAAAGCCACGGTAGCTCCAGTCTAGCAAGAACCTCGTCCCTTGGCCCGTGCTCCGCGTGCGCTCGGTGCAGCTCGCAGCACTGCTTTTTGCGATTTGGCGGAATTTGGAGATTTTGCCCGGATTGTGAGGCCTGCCCCTTCATGTCGAGGGCGCTGGGCGCTATTCGAGTAGCACTAGATGGCGCACCCCTCAGAATCCCATGTCGGTCGCTCACCCAGTTCCTCCGACTCGGAGCGTGTCGTGGCCGTCACCGGTTCAGCGAGCTTCCTCGGTTCCAATTTGGTTGGACTGCTCGAGGACGCCCCCCGCGTCCGGCGCGTGCTCAGCCTCGACGTGCGCCCCCCGGCAACGCTGGGCGACAAGACCGTGCATCAGGACATCGACCTCACCACCCATCGGGCGGAAGACCGGTTGACCGACATCCTGCGCAGCGAGGGAGCCGACACGCTGGTCCACCTCGCCTTCCACGACGTGCCGAATCACCAGCCGAACGAGAGCCACTACCTCGAGAGCGTCGGCACCATGCACGTGCTCAACGCTTGCCGGCGCAGCCAGGTGCAGAAGTTCGTGCTCTGGAGCCAAACCGCCCTCTACGGCGCCAGCCCCAAGAACCCCTGCTACCTGGACGAGGCCCGTCCGCTGTGTGCTCGCACCTCGGAGGCGTACTTCCGGGACAAGATGCAGGCCGAGCGCGACGCGCTGGAGTTTGGGCTGCCCGGACGGGGCCGGACCACCACCATCCTGCGCACCGCGCCGATCATCGGTCCCAGCATCGACAACTACCTGACCCGCTACCTGACGCAGGCGGTGTCTCCCACCATCCTCGGCTTCGACCCTTTGTGGCAGTTCCTCCACGAATCCGACGCCGTGGCAGCCCTAAAGCGGGCCATCTTCTCGGAGGTGGGCGGCGCCTACAACGTCGCGGGTGCCGGTGTCCTGCGCCTGAGCACGGTGCTCCGACTTGCCGGACAGGTTCGCTTGCCGCTCACCCGGCCGCTGGCGGAGGTGTTCGTGGGGGCCTCCTGGGCCGTGCGGCGGAGCGCCTTCCCCACTTCGTTCATCGACTACGTGCAGTACGCCTGCGTTGCAGACACCGAGCACTCGAGCCGCCACCTCGGCTTCGTGCCGCTCTACTCCAGTCGGGAGGCGGTCATGGATTTCGCTTCCAGCAAGAACCTCCGAACAGTACGACTCATCGCGGAAACCCCCACCGGCGCATGACCCACCCCAAACGCACCTCCGATCCGCCGTCCACGGCGCTCCCTCACGGCGCTGCCGAAGGCGACCCCCCGCCGAGCTCGGGCGCCCCGGGCTCCTCCCGCCCCAGCTCCGAGCCCGGTGCCGACGGGCTGTCGGACGAGCTCGATGCGCTCGGCCTTGGCGCTCGCGTGCTGCCGCCCGAGGACGACCCCTTCTACGACGCCACGGCTGCGTACAGCGGCGAGGACAACTTCTCCGCGGCCGAGCTCCTGGAAGGGGAACGTTCACTCGAGGAGGTCAGCGTAGAAGCGCGCATCCGCGAGATCGAGGCGCGGCTGGACGGCCTGCTCAATTCGTCGCCGACGAACGATTTGGATTCGCCCGAGCCGGAGACGTCGAGCACGCTCGAGGTCAGTCGACACGATGCAGTCGACGCCGCTCGGGAGCTCCTGGAGAGCGACTACTATCGTCGCACCTGGGGCCGGGGCTCCTTGCGTGAGCTCGAAAACGAGGTGGACGCCTTCGGCCTCGATCCAGTGTACGAACGCGGCCTCCGCCCGGCGCTCGACTTCTTGTTCAAGCGCTACTTTCGCACGCGGGTCGAGGGCGTCGAGCACGTGCCAGCCCAGGGCCGGGCCATGGTCGTCGCCAACCACTCGGGGGCCTTGCCCCTCGACGGCTTGATGATTCGACAAGCGCTGCGCCTGGCGCATCCGGCCAGCCGCGATGCACGCTGGTTGGCGGAAGACTTCAGCTTCTACTTGCCGTTCATCGGGGTAGCGATGAATCGCGTGGGGGCGGTGCGCGCCTGCCCGGAAAACGGCGAGCGCCTGCTCGCCAAGAATCACGTCGTTTCCGTCTTTCCGGAGGGCGCAGAAGGCATCAAGAAGCTCTACAAGGAGCGCTACCAGCTGCAGCGCTTCGGCCGTGGCGGTTTCGTGCGCCTGGCCCTGCGCACCCAGAGCCCCATCGTCCCTTGCGCCGTGATCGGAGGCGAGGAGGCCAATCCCATCCTCTACCGCGTAGACAACCTGACCAAGCTGGTCGGCGTGGACTACCTTCCGCTCACGCCCACGTTCCCGTGGCTGGGACCCCTCGGCCTCCTGCCCCTGCCCACGCGCTGGCACATCGCCTTCGGCGAGCCGATCTCTGTCGCCGACTACGGTCCAGCCGCGGCGAGCGATCACGTCTTGGTCGGCCGCATCAGCGAACGCGTGCGCGCCAGCATTGCCGGGCTGCTCGACGGCGGCCTCAAGCGGCGCAAGAACGTGTTTTTCTGATGACGACCCCCGCAGGCGCTTCCGCCCGCGGGCGCGCGGCAGGGGAGGCGCACGCTCGATGACCAAGCCCGGTCAGGCCGAAGGCATCCTGGTGGTGGACAAGCCGCCCGGCCTCACCAGCCACGACGTGGTGAGCCAAATGCGCCGCCTGTACCGCACGCGGCGCGTCGGCCACGCCGGAACGCTCGATCCCATGGCGACCGGGGTCCTGGTGCTCCTGTTCGGCGAAGCGACGAAGCTCTCCAGCGTGCTCACGACGCAGAGCAAGGAGTACGAGGCAACGATTGAGCTCGGAGCAGAAACGGACTCCCTCGACCAGGACGGTCGCGTCACCCTGCGCCGCTCGGTCCCCGAGCTAACGCGTGAGCGCGTCGAAGGTGCACTCGAGCTCGAGCGGCAGAGACGCCTCCAAGTGCCTCCAGCCATCAGCGCGATCAAGGTGGACGGCGAGCGGGCGTACGCGCGGGCGCGCCGGGGGGAAAGCCCCGAGCTCTTGGCGCGCACGGTTTCGGTCAGCACGCTCGAGCTCTTGGACCTTCAGCCAAGTCGCCTCTCGGTGCGCCTTCGGGTGTCCAAGGGCTACTACGTACGGGCCCTCGCGCGGGACCTCGCGCGCGAGCTCGACACGGTGGGGCACTTGAGCCGCCTGCGGCGCCACGAAAGTGGCCACTTCGACCTCGGCATGGCGACTCCCCTGCCCCTCCCGGAGCCGGTCCCGCTGCTGCCCTTGGCCGCTGCCGCCCGGAGGTCACTGCCGACTGTCGAGGTCAGCCAGGAGACCGCCCGCCGAGCCGCCTTCGGGCAGCCCATCGATGCCGCCGAGCTCACCGGCCTACCGCCCGGAGTGTCAGGCCCGGTGGCCGTCGTCCACGACAGCGCCCTGATCGCTCTGCTCGAGCTGGACACAATTACGAATTATTTTCGTGTGTTACGTGGCTTCGTGCCCCCGCCAGCCGAGGAACCCGGAGCCTGAACTTCGGCCAGTCGGCCGATTGGTGCCCGTTGGAAGCCTTGCACCAGGGAAAGGGCCGAGGCTAGATGGAGGTCTGGGCCACTCCCAGGCGCGAGTTCCTATTGGCCTCCGAACCTCCACCTTTGAGCGCGGTCGGCATCCTGCTCTGCACGCTGCCGGCCCTCATTGCAGCGGCCTACGCCGTGGTCAGCGCCGCGCTAGGACAGCTCTCCCCGGCCCGCCGCCTCGCTCTTCGCGACAACCTCGAGGGCAAGGACCGTCGAGCGCTGGAGCGCTACCTCGGGGCCCCATCCCGCCTCGAGGCCCGCTGGCTCATGCTGAGGGTCGCCGGCATTGCGGCGACGGCTGGCCTTCTCGCAACCGCGCTGCAGGTCACTGGAGCCTGGGCCATCGCTCTGGCCGGAGCCATGGCCTTGTACGCCATCCCCAGTGAGCTCGGGCGGCAGTTCGTTTCCGCCCGGGCCGAGACCAGTGCGCCCATGCTCTTGCGAGTCCTGCGCCCCGGGGAGTGGCTGGTGGCGCCCCTGGCCGACCCCCTGAACTGGGTCGCGACCTGGCTGGCCCACGACAAGGGCTCCAGACCTCCCCCCACGGCAGGCGTCACCGAGACCGAGGTGGAGCTGATTGTGAGCGAGGGGGAGCTCACCGGCGCACTCGATCACGAGCAGTCGGAAATGATTCGTAATGTCTTGGACTTCGGGGAAGTGACCGCCGAACAGGTCATGGTTCCACGTATCCACGTCGACGCTCTGGACGCTGCGCTCCCCCTGCCTGCCGTGCTGCAAGCGGTCCAGTCCACCCGCCACTCGCGCTACCCGGTGTACGCAGACAGCATCGACAACATCATCGGCGTCTTGCATGTGAAGGACCTCCTGGGCCAAGTGGACCAGCCAGAGCCGGCTCTCGCGATTCGGGAGCTCGCACGCAAGCCCGTCGCCTTCGTGCCCAGGGGCCAGCTCGCCTCCACGGTGCTGCGGGACATGCGCGCCGGTCGGCATCACATGGCCGTCGTCATCGACGAGTTCGGAGGTTTCGCCGGCGTGGTCACGCTCGAGGACCTGCTCGAGGAAATCGTCGGGGACATCCAGGACGAGCACGATGACGAGGACCAAGCCCGGATCGAAATGGTGGGCGAAGGTCGCGCTCTCGTGGACGCCAGCCTGCCCGTCACGGACGTGAATCGACAGCTCGGCACCAACCTGCCCGAGGGCGACTACATCACTCTCGGCGGCCTCCTCCTGGATCGACTGGGCAGCGTGCCGGCAGCGGGGACGGAGCACGACTTGATGGGCCTTTCCGTTCTCATCCGAGACGCTGACGAGCGCCACGTGGCACTGGTCGAGCTCACGGGCCTACCATCCCCCGAAGACGGGGGTGACGGCGCGAGCAGCAGTCGCACCACCGCCGCCGCCTGAGCGAGAGCTTCGACGACGGAACGTCGAGCACTGCAAGGCGCTCTGCGGAGCGCCCGAGAAAACTCTGCCCGAGAAAGCTCCGCCCGGGAAAGCTCAGTGGCCGATCGACTTCAGGTCGTCGATGAGCTTCTTGCCCGTGTCGACGAGGCCGGGCTTCTCGTTGGTCGGGTCGCTCATGTCGCCGGCAAGGAGCGTCTCGAGCGCGATGACCTCCTTGCGCAGAAGGATCATCGTGTCGACTGGGCAGACCATGCTCTGGCTGTCCGGATCGACCGGGAAGAACTGCGGATCCTCGGAGACCGCCTCGCCCTTGCTGTAGCGCTTGAGCTTGAGCTTCTTGTCGCCGTCCGGGACTTCAATCTCCTCGGGCCATGCGAAGGGGACGTCCTTGCCGTCCTTGTCCTTCATCGGGTCTTTGGACGTCACGAAGAAGGGAGCCGGCAGCGGCTGCATCGACGCCATGGGACCGTGAGGACCGTTGGTCACGAACACGGACCACTGGAACTTCGGCTTCTCCTTTTGCGCAAACAGGTCTTCGAGCGCCTTGCGCTGGTTGGAGAGCACGCGCTGGAGGCGATCCTTCTGCTCGTTGGCCGCCTGGGAATTGCCAGCAAAGTCGAGCAAGAGGCGATTCACGTCCACGCTCATCAGCTGCGTGCCCTTGCCGACGAGGTGCGTGCCGTCGAAGGGAATTTCCACATCGCCCATGCCCTGAACCGCTTCCTGCGGGAACTTCCCTTCGGACAGGTCGCGCTTGGCAGCGCCCAAGAGCTTCGCCAGCTTCTCGATCTCGGCGTTGGCCTTGTCGACTTCCTCGGCAAGCAGCTCCGCGCCGCGCAGCGCGTTGTTCTGAGCGGTGCGGCGTGCCATGCCGCCGCCGAACGCGTACCCAAGCACCATGCCCACCACCGCGGTCGCGGCGGCGATCATCATGACCTTGCTCCGCCCCTTCTTCTGGGCCTCGACGACCTCCTCGCTCATCTCGATCTTGATCGCCTGAGGCTGGACGAGGGTCTGCCGAGCGGGTTCGGAATGAGCGGCTGGAGGCGGGCGCGACGCAAACGGGGGCGCCGGAATGCTCGACCCAGTGGCCATGGGCGGGGGGATGGAGGGCCCACCGCCGCCGACGGTCTTCCGTCCGAGTCGGGCTTTGAGGTCGATCTTGGGCTTGTTTTGGTCGGACATCCGGGGAGGTCTCGGGGGGTTAAATTCGGGTGGCAGCGGACCTGCCAATTCCGGCGGACACTAGCGATGCGATTACCGCTGGGCAAGAATGAAAACGGCCCGGCCTTCTGATGGAGCTGTCCCCCCACTTCCTCGAGCGACCCGATGGGACGCAAATTTGCTGGTTCGACAGCGGCACGAGTGGCCCCGTAGTTCTTTTGGCGAATGGCCTCGGCGGCCCGGTCGCGGCCCTTCGTACCTACATCCGCCACTTCGCCACGACCTGCCGGGTGGTCACCTGGGACTATCGCGGGCTCTACGCCTCACGCCTCGGTCGGAGTGCCAGCCTCGAGATCGCGGCCCACGCGGAGGATGCACGCGCGGTCATCGCAGCGCTCGGGGCTCCGGTCGATACGTACGTCGGCTGGAGCATGGGCGTGCAAGTGGGGCTCGAGATCTATCGCCAAGACCCAAGCACCCTGCTCCGCCTGGTGCTGATGAACGGAACGGCGGGCCGCCCTTTCGATTCGGTCGTGCCTTTCTTGGGTCCGAAAGTAGTGCGCGGGCTCCTTCATGCCGCTCATCGCTTGCGCTTCGCCGCGCCCGCGACCGTTCGTGCCCTGCGCGAGACGCCCGGCGCCGAGCGCGCCCTCAAGCGCCTTGGCCTGATTGCGGATGCCTTTGCCCCGACCCTCTACAAGGAAGTGCTCGAAGACTTCCAATCGCTCGACTTCGACGTGTACTTCCGCGTCCTGGCGGCCCTCGGGCGACACGACGCCGAGACCATGCTCGAGACGGTCGACGTGCCCACCCTGGTCATTACCGGCACGCGAGACCTCATCACCCCACCGCGCCTCGCGCGGCGCCTGGCCTCCAGCATCCGGGGCGCAGAGTACTTCGCCCTTCCGCGCGCTTCGCACTACGCCGCAGCCGAATACCCCGAAGCCGTCATCGCTCGCATTCAGCACTTCCGGAACTAGCGCTGCCGGAACTAGCGCTGCCGGAACTAGCGCTGCCGGAACTAGCGCTGCCGGCGCTGCCGGAACTAGCAACTCCGAAACTAGCATGCGAAAGAACCCGAGTTGCTTGGACGGCGAGCGTTTGCCAGTCTGGGTGCCGCGCCCATGACTCAGCGAGTCCTCGTCATCGATAACTACGACTCGTTCACCTACAACCTGGTGCAATACCTGCAGTCGCTCGGCGCAGAGTGCGAGGTCCACCTGAACGATCGCATCGACGCCGAAGCCGTCCTGCGCTCTGGAGCCGACGGCATCCTGCTGTCGCCCGGACCGGGTACGCCGGACGACGCTGGCGTGACCCTGGACGTGATCAAACGCGCGGGTGGCGAGGTCCCCATCCTCGGCGTGTGTCTCGGACATCAGGCCATCGGACAAGCGTTCGGAGCCACGGTGGTGCGCGCTTCGCGCTTGATGCATGGCAAGACCAGCCCGGTCTTGCACGACGGGCAGCGCATCTTCCAAGGCATCGAGAGCCCGGTGATCGCGACGCGGTACCACTCGCTCGTGATCGATCCGCCCACCCTGCCCGATTGCTTGGAGGTGACCGCACGCACGGCCGAGGGCGAGATCATGGCCATCGTCCACCGCGATCTCCCCATCTGGGGAGTGCAGTTCCACCCGGAGTCGATCCTGACCGAGCACGGCCTTTCGATGATGCAGAACTGGCTCCGCGGCCTACGTCGGGAGGGACGGGCAGCGTGATCACCTTCTCTTCGGTGGTCGACCAGCTCGAGCAAAGCTCCGCTCCGTCGGCCGAGTTGGTCGAGGCGGCGTTCGACGCCCTGCTCACCGGCGCCTGGAACTCTGCGCAGGTCGCCGCCTTCGCGGTGGCGCTGCGCCTCCGCGGGCATACGGCGCCGGTCGTTCTGGCTGCAGCCAAGAGCCTGCGCGAGCACATGGTGCCCCTGCTGCACGACGAGGCCCGCTGCCTCGATACGGCCGGCACGGGCGGGGATGGTCTGGGCAGCCTGAACCTGTCGACGGGCGCCGCCATCATCGCCGCCGCTGCAGGCGTGCCCGTGGCCAAGCACGGCAACAGGGCCGTTTCCAGCAAGTCGGGCAGTGCCGACGTGCTCGAAGCGCTGGGGGTCAAGGTCGACCTGGACCCAGCGCGAGCCGCCCAGATCTTTCGTCAGACCGGGCTGGTCTTCCTGTTCGCGCCCAATCATCACCCCGCGATGCGCCACGTGGCGCCGGCTCGGCGCGAGCTCGGCGTGCGCACGATCTTCAACTGCATCGGCCCGCTGGCGAACCCGGCGCGCGTGACGCACCAGCTGCTCGGGGCCTACGACGAGAGCCTGCGCAGCGTCCTGGCCTCGGCCTTGCGCGATCTCGGGGTGCTCCGGGCTTGGGTCGTGCGTGGCGAAGACGGCATGGATGAGCTGAGTCCGTTCGGCCCCACCAAGGTCACCGTGGTCGAGCACGGGCGCACCAGCGAAATGAGCCTCTCGCCGGAGGATTTCGGCCTTGCCCGCTCGAGCGCCGGGGCCACCGACGGCGGCGATGCCGCCGAGAATGCCGCCACTCTGCGTTCGATCTTGAGCGGCGCCGCTCACCGCGCCCGCGATGCGGTCTTGCTCAATGCTGCGGGTGCATTGTGTGTCTTTCGTGAGATCGCCCCCCGCGACGGGCTCGCGCTCGCACGCGCGACGGTCGACGACGGAGCGGCGCTGGCGAAGCTCGAGCAGTGGGTTCGAGCCGGAGCGTCGGTGAGTCCGTGACCGGCCTGCTCGACCGCATTCTGGAGGCCAAGCGGGAGGAGATCGCAGCCCTGCGCGCGCGACGCCTGCCCAGCCCCGCACCGGTGCCAGCTGCCGATCTGAAGCGCCGCGCCCAGAGTCCGCTCAAGCTCATCGCCGAGATCAAGCTACGCTCCCCCTCGGCCGGACCCTTGTCTCGAGTGCTCACCGTGGCCGAGCGCGCACGCGCGTACGAGCGCGCGGGTGCGACGATGATCAGCGTCCTTTGCGATGCGCCCTTTTTCGACGGCTCTTTCGAGCACCTGGCCGAGGCACGCGCCGCCACCAGCTTGCCCCTCCTGTGCAAAGACTTCGTGCTCGACGAGGTCCAGCTCGATGCCGCCCGCGCGTTCGGGGCTTCCGCCGTGCTCCTGATCGTGCGCTGCCTGACAGACCCCGAGCTTCAGCGCTTGATCGCCGCGGCCAAGGCGCGCGAGCTCTTGCCGGTGGTCGAGGTGACGAGCGAAGGCGAAGGACAGCGTGCGGTCGCGGCGGGAGCAGCGTGCGTGGGCGTCAATGCACGGGATCTCGACACGCTGGCGATGGACGCCGAACGTGCCGGGCGGGTGCTTTCGAGCCTTCCCGAGAAGCTGGCACGCGCCTGGTTCTCCGGGCTGAAGCATCCCAGCGACCTCTCCAGCGGGCCCCTCAGCGGGGCCGATGCGGCCTTGATCGGCGAGGGCTTGATGCGAGAGGACGACCCGGAGCCCCTGCTCCGACGCTTTGTCCAGGCGGCGCAGTCTGGGGTAGCCTGACCTCGGCCATGCGCTTGGAAACCCAGGTCGACGCGTTCCTCGAGCATTTGCGGGTCGAGCGCGCGCTGGCCCGGAACTCGGTTCTGGCCTACGGGCGTGACCTGTCCGACCTCACGCACTCCGTAGGGGCAGCGGGGGTCACCACCGCTCGGGCGCTTTCCCCGGAGGTTCTCCGCACCTGGGTCGGGGAGCTCGGCCAGCGAGGGCTTTCTGCACGCTCGATGGCCAGGCGGCTCAGTGCGGCGCGGGGTTTCTTTCGGTTCGCGCTGCGTGAAGGCTGGATCGAGCAGGACCCCAGCCAAGGCGTGAGTCCACCTCGCCTGGGTCGCCGCCTGCCTCGGGATCAGTCCCCGACCGATCTGGCGGCGCTCCTGGCCGCCACCGACCCGAGCACCCTCCGCGGCGCCAGGGACCGGGCGCTCTTCGCCATCCTCTACGGCGGAGGCCTGCGGGTGAGCGAGGTGTGTGCGATCGAGCTCGGGGACCTCGACCGGCAGGCGGGCGTGCTCAAGGTCGTCGGCAAAGGGGAACGTCCACGGCTCGTTCCACTGGGTGAGGTCTGCCTCGACGCCATCGATCGCTACCTAGAAGCTCGGGCGGCGAGTCCAGGCAGCCAGGCGCCGCGCCATCTGTTTTCCGGCCGTGGTGGGGCAAAGCTCACCAGGCAGGCGGTGTGGAAGATCGTGCGCCAGGCCGGGCGAGCGCTCGGACTCTCGAGCGATCTCTTCCCGCACGCTCTGCGGCATTCGTTCGCGTCCCACCTGTTGTCGGGCGGCGCCGACCTACGCAGCGTGCAGCTTCTGCTCGGCCACGCCTCCATCACCACCACCGAAATCTACACCCACGTCTCCGCAGCCCACGTAGAGGCCGCCTACCGCAAGGCACACCCCCGCGCCTCTTCCGCGTGATACAAGGAGCCTCCGTGGTCTTCGACGTAAAGCCCCCTACTGGTCGGGAGATCCCGGTCGTCGTCGAGATCCCCCACAGCGGGCTGGCCCTCGACCCCGAAAGCCTGGCCCATTGCATCGCCCCGGCCTATTCGATCGGCCAGGATGCCGACCTCTTCGTCGACCAGCTCTATGCCGAAGCCCCAGCCCTGGGTGCGACCGTGCTCACCGCACACTTGAGTCGCTACGCCTGCGATCTCAACCGCGCCGAGGACGATCTCGACTCGCTCACGACCGCACTCGGTGCCTCCCCCTCCGCGCCCCACGGCGTGGTGTGGCGACGCACCACCTCGGGTCGTCCGGCCTTGGTCGCCCCACTCTCCTCGATGGAGGTCGAGCGGCGCTTGAACGCGATCTATCGCCCCTACCACGCCGCGCTCGAGACCCTGCTCGAGCAGAAGCAGGCGAAGTTCGGCTTCGTGGTGCTGCTTTGCGCGCATTCAATGCCCTCGACGGGGCGCCTGGGCGAGCGGCGAGCCGACGTGGTCCCGGGCTCGCGCGGGCGCACGACGGCCGCGCAGACGATCATTGCGGGCGTTGAGGAGACGGCTCGAGAGTTCGATTTCGACCTCCTGCACGACGACCCCTACCGCGGAGGCTTCACCACAGGGCACCACGGCCGCCCGGGCCGAGGTCGGCACGCGATTCAGGTGGAGCTTGCGCGCCGCACCTACATGGAGGAGGACACCCTGCGCAAAAGGGAGCCCGCGTTCGGGCGTGTCCAGGCCTTTTGCTCGGCCTTGGTGGAGTGCCTGGGCCGGTTTGATGGGGCCCGAGCGGACGGGGCCCGCTTGGACGGGGGCCGCTTGGAGCAGGCGGGCCTGACCCCCCCGGCGCCCCTGGATCCAGCCGAAAAAAGCTCCTCGGTCACCCCGCCGGCCAAGTAGTCCGTTGACCGAACCCAAGGAGCCGGGCCGCCGTGCTCTTTTTGCCTTGAACCCCCCCAGGGCCGCGACTACATTCCCGCGCCCCATGGCCAGAAGCGATCTCACCGGCAAGCGCCGCCTGCGCGCCAAGAACGTCTCGCACTCGAACGTGAAGACGGCCCGCTGGCAGCACGTGAACGTCCAGCGCCGCCGGCTTTGGGTGCCCGAGCTCGGCCGTCACGTCGCGCTCAAGCTGACGACCAGCGATCTTCGTACCATCGACAAGATCGGGCTGTTGGCCTTCGCCAAGCAGCAAGGCGTCAAGATCGCCTGAGGCAAATCGCCTCAGCCGAGCGCGCCGCACGCCCTGTTTGCTCGGAGCCGTTTGCTCGGAGCCGTTTGCTCGGAGAGGCTTCTCGGAGAGGCTGCTAGGCCCGGCCGCTAGGCAATGCGGCTGACCTCACGCGTCTCGCGCTGCCGATAGAGTCCGAGCGGCGCCCGGCCCGGGCCGAGCTCGGCTTCGATGCGCGCCACGGCGCCACCGTCGCGCACGAGGCGCAGTGGGGGCACGGTGCCGCGAGGCGTTCCCGGAGCCACGCGAGGTACCCCGCGCAAGACCGGCTCGGCCAGCAAAGGGACCCTGACCTGGTACTCACCGAGCTCGAGCTCGGAGCCGAGGGCCGTGAACTCGAGTCCCACGAAGAGTCCGCGCCCATCCACGGCCAGGAGCGCGTGAGCGACTCCACCTTGCGTCTCCTCGGGTCCCGCTACACCGGCCCACGGCAGGTCGAGCACGTCCTCGACCGTCCGCGCGGGCCGGTCCACATCGGCTTGGCTGCCCAAGTCCGAAGCGGTGATCTGCCCGCGTGACACTGGACCAAACTGGCTCAGCCACGTCCGCTGCACGCTCGGCTCACTGAGAAAGCGCGCGCCCAGACCTGCCACGTGGGCCAAGAGCTCGGCTCGACCGTTTGCCCCCGCTTGCCGCGCGAGGGCAATCGCCGGCCGGCAGGCGGCTCCCAGGCTCGCTGGTCCGTGGTAGCTGGTGGACACGGAGAGCGCGGAGAGCCCGAGCGGCACCGCCACGCGCGCTGCGAGCGGCGGCGGGTCCTCCACCAAGTGACCCCGCGGCCGCTTGCCAGAAAGGCCCGGCTGCCTCGCCCTGCCATCGTAGGCTCGACCGCCTTCACCAGTCCCCCCGACCAAGAGAGCGAGCGGGCCCAGGAGCACGCCGGGCTCCACGGCGGCAGCCGCAAAGAAGCCCGCGAGCACCGCCTCGAGCGCAGATCCCCGCGTTTCGAGTGCCCGCGCGCCGTACTCCGCCGCTACCGAATGGCTCGAAATGCAGAGCGCACGCTGCATCAGGCCAGGCCCTCGGAGGCGAGCAGGGGTGACAGGCGCCCCCGCAAGTTGCGGGCGCCATCGCCTTCCACCACCACGTACGCTTCTTCCTTGTCGGCCAGTCGCTCAGCCAGGCGCTCGACCACCCCCTGTGTAATCCGCGACTGCATGCCGAGCTGGCGCACGCGCGCATAACAAATCGCTCCTCTCGGAGCCTCCTCGAGCGTCAGGTCCCGAGCCAGGATTGCTCCCACCTCCTCGGCCCATGCTTCGGCTTCCGAGGCCTGCCAGACGCCGCGCGGCTCCCAAGCTACGAAGCGGGCGACCTTGGCCAGCGAGCCCACTGCAAGGGCCAAGTCCCGGCGGCGTGCCTCGGTGGGTGCAAAGCGGGGACCCGTGGAGAGGACGATGGCCAGTGGGGCCAAGGGGCTAGCGGCTTCCTTGGCCCGCGCGAGGTCAGGGCTCGAAGCGAGCGCAGTCGAGCCGTCGGCTTGCAGCCGCAAGCAGAGTGCGAGCTCCGGGCGCGCGGCACGGTAGCGAGAAAGGACGGATGCGCGCGGCATCAGAGGAGTGACCTGAACCTCGAGCAGGTCGAGCGGATACTTCTCGATGCTGCCCAGGAGGGTGGTCGTGCCGACGGCGAGGATCATGGGCCTGCCTATTTGGCAAATATGGACGCGCTACGCCACCTTCGTGGGCTCTCCGTCTCGGCTTTTTCCGCGCAGCCGAAGCGCACCCTGCTCGCTTGTGCCCTTGGGGGCAGCGAAGTGGAACCACTGCGTTGGAAATTCCCGCAGGTGCGCCTCGAGCTGCGACAGCACCGCCGTCGCGAGCGCACGCAGCCGCTCTCGACGTGGGCGCCCTGGGTCCATGTCGGGCCACACGGGCGTGCCGAGGACGACCAGGCGGCGCATGAAGCCCAGGCGCGCCGCGAACACGGGCAGGATCGGAACCTCCGCCATCAACGCGAGCCGAAACGGCCCCTCGGGCACCTCCAGCTCGAGGCCGAAAAGCTCGTGCGTCATGACGGCCGCAGTGCGGCTGGGGCGATCGACCTGCATGGCGGCGATGCCGCCCGCCTGCAGGTGCTCGAGAACGGGGAGTGCCGCCAGTGGGTCGCGCCCGAGGCGAACGACGCCAAGGCCGCGACCGCGACGCATCTCGTCCTCGAAACGCGCTGCCCCGGGGTCGCGCTCGTCTTCCATCACCAGCATCACCGAGCGCTCGCTGCGCTCGGACAGGGCCAGCGCAGCTCCCTCCCAAGGCCCGACGTGCGCCGTCGCCACCAGAATGCCAGAGGAGCTCGAGAGCAGGGGGCCGAGCCCTTCGCCACCGCGCACCTCCACCTTCGGCACGGGCGCCGACTGGCGAGAAGCACCGAGGGCTTCGGTGAGGCAGGAAGCGTACTCGATCAGCGTCTTGGTTGCGGCCACGTATTCGCTGATGCCGCTCCGTCGCCCGCAAATGAGCCGCTGCTTTTCCACCACTGCCCGCCGCGCCCGCCCCAGGAAGGGCGACAGCAGGACGGCGATGGGAGCCGGGGCGTAGCGCGCAAACCAGAGTGGAGCCCGCGCGGCCCCGAAGTGTGCCCAGCGCCGAAGAAGCAGGCTGTCAGGTGTCATGCTCGAGCGGGTCCGTGTGGGTCAAGCGATCGAGGAGAATGGCGGCGGCCGCGCGCACGCTCAGATGATTGTAGAGACCGGGCTCGTCGCCGGCTCCACTTCGCCCCCAAATCGGAGCGAGCTTCACGTCGGCCCGCTCCAGAACAGCATCCGACAACCCCCAGCCGGTGCCCAGCGCGAGCAGCACCGGCGGTCCCGGCTGCCGCAAGCGCGCGCAGGCCTCGCCCTGCCCGAGCTGATCGTCACGGCCTTCGGCCGAGGTGACCCAGAGCTCTGCCCGCTCTCCGGCCCCAAGCGACGAAAGCGCATCGTCGACGCTGGCTACGGCACGAACCTGCGCCATCGCGCGGCTCCGATCCTCCACACGGCGTCCACCGGGTCCAGTCGTCCAGTGCTCGACCAGGCGCTCGACCATGGCCCGCTGCGCGGTCACCGGATGCACGACGAAGGTCTTGCTCGCACCGAAGGTCAGGGCGCTGCGCGAAATGTCGTGCAAGTCGAGGTTGGTGATCGCCGTCGCGATCGCCCCACCCCGGCGGTCCTTCACCGGGTAGTGCACCAGCGCCACGCCGAGCGTTCTCAATCGTCCTCGCACAAATCGGGTCGACGCAGGCGCGTGCGCAGAGCGGACTGCTCGGCGCGATACGCGGCGATCTTGGCGTGATCTCCGGAGGCGAGCACCTCCGGCACCCGCTCCCCGCGGAACTCGAGCGGCCTCGTGAATTGGGGGTATTCGAGCCCTCCAGCCATGGCCTCGCTGAACGATTCCTCTGCGCTGGACGCCTGGTTGCCGAGCACGCCAGGCAGGAAGCGGACCGTGGCTTCGATCAGTGCCATCGCCGGGATTTCTCCCCCGGTCAGCACGAAGTCCCCGAGCGAGACCTCCTGGGCGACATGGCTCCGCACCCGTTCGTCGAAGCCTTCGTACCGGCCACAAACCAGGAGGAGGCGACCTAGGTTCGAAAGTCGCCTGGCCGACGCGGCGCGCAGTGGCTGCCCCTGGGGCGTGAGCAGGATCCGGTGCGCCGGGCCACCGAGCTCTCGTTCGGCTGCCTCCATCGCCGCCACCACGCAGTCCACACGCAGGACCATTCCCGAGCCGCCGCCGTAGGGCGTGTCGTCGACGCTGCGGTGGTTGCCCAGCCCATGCTCACGAAGCTGGAACACCTGCACGCGCACGAGGCCGCTCGAGGCAGCCTTGCCCACGAGCGACGTGGCGAGGAACGTCTCGAACAGCTCCGGAAACAGGGTCACGATCCCGACCTCGAGCAGGGGGCTCGCCGGCTCAGCTGATGAGTCCATCGCCATTTGCGAGCTCCACGGTGCCTTGCGCCACGTCGACGCGCGAGATCCACGGGTCCAAGATCGGCTGCTCCACCGTCTCCCCGCTCTCGAGCTCGATGATCAGCGTGTCGACCGTCGGGTCCGGTCGAACGGCCACTGCGGTGCCGAGCGTGCGACCGTCCAGCAGCACCTTGCACCCGATCAAGTCCACCAGATAGTAGTCGCCGGGCGCGAGTGGGGGCAGGTCCCCACGCGCGACGAGCACCCGGCTGCCACGCAGCGCCTCGGCGCCCTCACGGGTCTCGACGCCAGAGAGCGCGACGATGGGACCGGTCGGACTCGGTCGCACGCGCAGGACGGTCCAGTTCGTGCCTCCCCCTTCACGCTCGAGGAGCACGCTCGCTACCCGCTCTAGGGCGTCGCTGCCCGGGTTGTGCAGGCGCACCTTCACCTCGCCGCGAATGCCGTGAGCCTTCCCCACGACGCCCACCTCGAGATGCGATCGTCTGAGTTCGTCGGCCAACGAAGCCTAGCTTGGCTCGGCGCGGCGCGGCGCCGGATCAATCCAGTCAATCCAGGATGTCGAGATGGGCGCGGCAGCCTTGCTTGGCTGCCGCGGCGTTCAAGAGGGCGCGCATGCTCTGAGCAGTGCGCCCGTCCTTGCCGATGACCTTGCCGATGTCGTCGGGGGCCACGCGAAGCTCCACCGTGACGCCGCCATCCTCGTCGACCTCTTCTACTTCGACCGCGTCAGGATCGTCCACCAAGGCTTCCGCGATGGTCGCGATCAGATCCTTGAGTGCCATATCAGCTCTCGGCCGTGGCCTTGGCCGCGTTCTTGAGCAAGCGCGAAACGGTCAGGGAGACCTGGGCGCCCACGCTCTGCCAGTGTTGAACCCGCGCCATATCCAGGTTGAGTCCCTTGGCGACGCTGGGATCGAAGGTTCCGATCTTCTCGATGAAGCGCCCATCGCGACTGCTCCGGTGGTCAGTGACGACGATGCGGTAGAAGGGGCGCTTGGTGGAACCGTGCCGGGCGAGGCGGATGTGAACTGCCATGGGATGATTTTGTCCTCGGGTCTTCAACTCTCCGGGAGGGGGGCAAAGGCCCCCAGCTCTCAGCGGGGCGGCGAGGCTAGCAGCATCGGTGGCGGCCGCCAGAGGGCCGGGGCAGGCCGCTCCAGAAAAATAGCCCTGCGCTGACCCCAGTCCAGCCGCAGCCCAGCCGGAAGTCCAGCCCCAGTCCCGCCCCGGCTGGGGGTTCTTCGACCTCGAGCCTTTTCGGCAGGGATCGTGACGAGGCGAGCGAATGTGTTAGCGTAGGGGAAGGCAAGCAGCGGCGTGGCACAAGACGACCTGAAAAGCGCCCTTTCGGGGGTGATTGCCCCCCTCGTCGAGGCAGACGGCGGGGAGCTTTTCCTCGTTCCGGCTCGCGGCCGGGTGATCCATCTGCACCTGCGGGGCCGTTTTTCCGGCTGCCCTGGCAACCCCCTGGTTGGCGAGCACGTGCTCCGGCCCGTGGTTGAGGCAGCCGACCCTGCCGCCAAGGTCCAGGTGACTTCCGGGCCGATCCTGCCGGAGGGCGCTGAGCGCATCGTGGCTGCTGCGCCGGAGGTTGGTCGGATGTCCTCGAGCGCACCGAGTCGACGAGCCGACCAGGCAGCGCACTAGCGCCGAGCGTCTTCAGCGCACTAGGTCTTTCCGGCTTCGCAGGGACCGCCCGACATCCAGGACGACTTCATGCTCCGCTTCCGCACCTCCCCCATCGAAATCAAGACGCCCGCGGAAATCGACGCCATGCGCGTCGTCGGCAAGATGGCGGCTGATACGCTCCTGCGCGTCGCCGATCTCATCGCCGCTGGCGTGTCGACCGAAGACATCAACACCTTCGTGCACAAAGACACGCTCGAACGGGGGGCCACCCCCGCACCCCTGAACTACAAGGGGTTCCCCAAGAGCGTCTGCACCTCGATCAACGAGGTCGTCTGCCACGGCATTCCCTCCCCCCTCCACATCCTCCGCGAGGGGGACATCATCAATGTGGATGTGACGCATATTTACAAGGGATTTCACGGCGATACGTCGGCGACCTTCTACGTCGGCACCCCGTCGGAGACGGCCAAGCTGGTGACCGAGGTGGCCCGGCGCTCCCTCGAGCTGGGCATCGAGCAGGTCAAGCCAGGCGGGCGGATCGGGGACATCGGCGCCGCCATCGAGGAGTTCGCCCATGCCCACGACACCTCGGTCGTCCGCGATTTCGTGGGGCACGGCATCGGTCGGACGTTCCATGCCGAGCCTCAGGTCCCCCACTACGGACAGCGCGGACGGGGTCCGCGACTCCGCCCAGGCATGATCTTCACCATCGAGCCCATGATCAACAGCGGGACCGCCGACTGTGAAATCCTGGACGATGGCTGGACGGCAGTCACCAAGGACGGCGGCCTCTCCGCGCAGTTCGAGCACACCATCCTGGTCACCGAGACGGGTCACGAAGTTCTCACGGCCCGCTCGGGGCCGCTCGCGCGGAGCGAAATCTTTCCGGGATTTTTTGGCTGAACTGGCGCGAAGGGGCGCTCTCGGGAGCCGTTCTTCGGGGGCGTAATAGTTGACGAATTGGGTTACGGCCGACTAGCGTGAGGCCGCTCAGCCGTCATGGCCGCGCGCCCCCTGCAGCTGCTCATGGCCCAGGCTCCGCGCGAGGCGGCTGGGGAAAGCATCGAGCGGCGAACCCGGATGGCGGCGAGCAAGAAGAGCAAGAAAAGCGCAGGGGCCAAGGCCAAGCGCCCGTCCGCACCCAGCCGGTCAGCCAAAAAACCGGGAGCGAAGCGGAAGGCAGGGTCAGCTGCGGGCAAAAGTAAGCCCAGCAAGGGCAAAGCGGGCAGCAAGCCCCCCAAGGCCCGACCCACTTCCAAGGCCAAGCGCCCCGCCAAGAAGGCCACTGGTCGGCCAGCTGGCCGACGTCCGGCCCTAGCGAACAAGCCAGCGAGGAAGCCCGCCAAGAAGGCGAAGGGCGCCCTCACCCCGGCCCAGCTGAAGAAGGCCCAGGCCCGGACCAAGGCGGAGCAGCAGCGCGAGAAGCAAAAGCAGGCAGCCGCCCGCGCCCGCGAGATCGCTCAGAAGGCCAAGGAGCGCGAGCGCGAGAAGAAGGCCTCGGAGCAGGAGAAGGTCCGCCAAAAGCGGCAGGCAGAAGCGGAAAAGGAGCGCCTGATTCGCGAGCGGGCGAAGGCCCAGAAGGACGCGCAGCGCGAGCGCGAACGCCTCCGCAAGGAAAAAGAGGCCGAAAAAGAACGCCTCCGTAAAGAAAAAGAGCGCATCCAGCGCGACAAGGAGCGCGAGCGCGAACGCCTCCGCAAGGAAAAAGAGGCCGAAAAAGAACGCCTCCGTAAAGAAAAAGAGCGCATCCAGCGCGACAAGGAGCGCGAGCGCGAACGCCTCCGCAAGGAAAAAGAGCGGGAGGCCTACCGCCGGGCGCGAGAAGCCGAGCGAGAGCGCGTCCGCACCGAGCGCGAGGCAGCCCGCCGGGCGCTCGAGGGCCGGGTCGCGCAACAAGCCAAGGAGGCCCAGCGCATCTCCGGCCTGGCTCGGGGTGGCTCGACCCGCGTCTACCGCCCCGACGCGATCCCCAGCCAGTCGGGCACCACCCGCGAGGGCACGACCCCACGGGCTCCCCATCGGGCTCCGCCCGTTCGCACTCCCGTCCGCCCCTCGGCCCCGCCGGCGGTCCCCAGACCCGCTCCCCCAGCCGACCCTGAGACGCGCTGGGCCGTGATTCGTCAGCGCATCGAGCGCATGCCGGAGCGTTTCCGCCGGGAGTATGCCGAGAGCTTCGACATGTCCTGGATCCACCACGACAGCGCGCTCGAAGGCGTCGTTTACACCTTCCAGGAGCTGAAGACGGCGATCGACGCCAACATCGTGATCGTGCCCGATTCCAGCCTGCAGCCCGTGTGCGAGGAGATTCGGCGCCACAAGCAGGCGATCGAGTGGGCGCGGGAGCTCGGAACGTCCGACGTACCGCTCACGGCGGAGGTGCTGAAGAAGCTCTACCTCCTCTTGCACCCCGAAGAGGGCGACCTGAAGTCGGTGAAGTACAGGAAGGAAATCCCGCAGCATCGGCTGTACTTCCACGAGTACGCTCCGCCCGACAAGATCGCGGTACGCATCCGGCAGGCCTTCGAATGGCTGCATGGGCCCGAGCCACCGAAGCTCAAGGACCCCGTGCGCGTGGCAGCGCGCCTCCACTTCGACCTGCTCCGCACGTTCCCCTTCCCCGAGGACAGCGGCAAGGTGGCGCGCCTGCTCATGAACGTGATCTTGATGCGCGCTGGCTTGCCGCCGGTGATCATTCACTCGACCGAGCGTCAGCGCTATTACGACGCACTCCGTGGGTCGCTGCCGACGATCGTGCACATGGTGGGCGAGTCGATGAAGAACTCGCTAGCCAGCATCGAGAAGGTCCTGGACGACGAGACGCTGCAGCCTACGGGCTGAGCAGCCTACGGGCTGAGAATGGCTTCCCAGCCCGTCGCCCGGGCCAGGTCGGCCAGTGCCAGATTGTAGTCGAGGATCGCAGACATCTCGGCGAAGCGCTTGAGCGCGTACTCCTTGGAGGGCTCGACCAGATCGCTGTCTTCGGTGAGTCCGAGGTCGAGCCCTTGCTGCACCTTGATCAGCCATTGCTTCGCGTACTTGGCGGCTTCGCCCCAAGCCAGGAGACGCCGCTCCGCGTCCTTGGCTTCCTCGTAGGCCTTCTCCACCTCGACCGCGATGCCGCCGAGGGCGTAGCGCTCGGTGGCGCGCATTTCCTCGAGGTCGGCGTTCGCCTGTGCAACGCGCGCCGCTTGCGGGAAGAAGTCGAGCTTCCAGCGCAGCACCAGGCCCGCTCCCACGATGGGCGTGTTCAGCGGGTCGTAGGCGAAGGGGTTGGGTTGTGAGGTGACGCCCGGCGCTTGGGTGAAGCGGGCGGACAAGCCGAGGCCGAGGTCCGGCAGATAGCGCGCTTTCTCCATCCCCACTTGCGCCTGGCGGGCCATCACCCCTGCCTTGACCATGTTCACCTCGGGCCTGTGCAGGCGGGCTGCTTCGAGGTAGCGGGCAGGCGGCCCGAGCTCGTGGGGCGCGCGCAGCAGTGGCTCGTCCACGATGTCCACGCCGCTCGGCCGCCCGGTGTAGAAGCGGAGCGCTGCCAGCGCGACCTTTTCGCTGCGCTCGGCCTCGCTGCCGCGCGCTTCGAGCTCCGCCCGCTGGACCTTGAGCTCCAGGAGGTCGAGCTCGTCCCCGCGTCCCGCTTCGAGGTCGCGCTCGAGCCGCTCGACGTACTCCACCACCCTGGACTTGGCGTCACCCACTAGGATGGTCGCGTCCCGGGCCAGCTGCACGCCGTAGAAGGCCCGTCGTGCCTCTCGCCGCAGCATGGCGCGCTCTTGCAAGAGCTCGCTCTTGCCGAGCTCCACGTTGGCGCGCGCGGCATCCCAGAGGTTGGTGAGCTTGCCGAAGGTCCAGATGGGCACCACGCCCTCGATGGCGACCTGGTACGCGAGGGAGGACTCCTTGGAAAATGCGACATCCGTGCTCGGACTGAACACGGTGGTGCCACGCCAAGCCGGCATGACGGCAGCAAATGCGTTCAGCTCGAACTCGCCGTACGGAGCTCGCCGCGCTTCGGCCAGCTGGGCTTCCTTCTTCTTCAGCCTCGCCGCCGCCAGCGCGATCCGGGGATAGTTCTGCTCAGCGAGCTCGAGCACCTGCGCCAAGGTCAAGCGCGCGGGTGCCGCCGCCTGGGCCACGGCTGGCCCTGAGCCCAGCCCACGTCCAAGCGTGACGGCGAGCACGAGCCCCACCAGCACGAGCCCCGCCCGAGGCAGCCACCGAGCCACTGGGCGGCTCTTAGCCGACCCGCTGCCGCGGGGAAAGGCCCCAAGCCCGGACAAGCACGGGCTCCCACTCCTACCCTGCTAAGGTCCGCGGGCATGGACGCCAAGAGCCCGAAGACCCCGGCCGCCGAGCGGCCCACCCACGCCGAGCGAGGCTTGGGCAAGAGCAGCCCGGCGGCGCTGGACCTCAGCGCCTACCTGGGCCCGGATGCGAGCTTGGTCGGCACGCTCTCGCTGGCCGGGAACGTGCGCGTGGACGGCAGCGTCGACGGCGAGCTGCTCGGCGCGAGCCTGGTCATCCTGGGGCCGAATGCTCGCGTGAGGGGGAGGATCCAGGCCGGGTCGGTTCTGGTCTTGGGTGCCCAAGTAAACGCCGACATCGACGCGCGCGGCGCGATTGAGCTCCGCCAGGGAGCCTCGGTGGTCGGCACCGTCGCGGCCGCCGAGATCCACATGGACCCTGACATCGAATTTCGAGGCAAGTGTGACTTGCACCCGACGCGAAGCACGCCTCCACCGGGACCAGTCGACCAAGCCTAGACGGCGAGCGCGGTCGACCAGCGCGGTTTACGAGCGCGGTCGACGGGTCCAGCAGCGGGGCTACGGAGCTTCCCCGCCCGGCAAGGCGATCGGGAGCGGCGAGCTTTCCAGCGCCTCGGCGACGATCTGTGGGTACTCCGGACTCTCCCGGAGCGGGTCGAATTCGGACTGAGTCCGTGAGCGCACGATCCAATCCTGCATCGACCGATGCGTGCGCAGAAAGCGGGGCCGCTGCAGCTGGCCGGCCAGGCGCAGCGCGTCGGCGAACTTGTGCTGGCACTCCGTGATTGCAGCGGCTCGGTCCGCTGGGGGCGGCACGCTCTGCGCGAGGGCGCAGCGTCCTCTGGCCTCGGTATACGGAACTTCGGCGCTGGTTGGAAACTCGTGCATCGCGACCTCGAGCAGCCCGAGTGCCCGCCCCACCTCACCCGCGTCATAGCCTCCCGGCCCCTGGGCGAGACGCAGGCGCGCGTAGGCGGCGTCCATGAGGTGGTAGTACCGGGGCCGTCGCGGCAGCTTACAGCCCGCGTCATGCAGCGCTCCCGCCGCATCGTAGATGGGGAGCGAGCGCTCGGCTGCCACTCGCCCGTCGAGAGCCTTGTCGAAGAGGATGGCGTCGGCGAGCCAGACACGTGCAGTGGCACTCTCCGGGTAGCGCTGCGAGAGCGCCGAGAATTCCGCCTGCGCCCGCTCGTACTCGCGGTCGCGGAAGGCCCGCACGCCGGGTTCCAGCACGCCCCGCGGAGGATCGACCGAGTATCCCGCGGGGCACGCCTTGGAGGCGGGCGCCGAAATCTGCTCGCTGCCGCTAGGGGCGCTCTTGCTGCAGCCCATGACAAGCAGAGCGCCGCCCACGAGAAGCCCGGCCAAGAGAACACCGCGGAGGAGAAAGGCGCAAGAAACCGCGGAGAAACGGGCCGCGCGCTCTGCTCGACCCACCTCCCCTAGACCCCGACCCTCGCTTCGGCCTGCTCCTTTTGGTGGAGCGACGGTGAGCGCCAAATTGCCCTGGGAACGAACCTTGCAGCGGCCCCTGTTTCGTGGCCCAATCCCGTCCCCCAGCGAAGGCAAGTGCCACGAGAACCTGGTCGCAGGCGGCCGCCCTAGGACCCGCCACCCCAGGGTCCCCCCGCCCAGGCCATCCGACGAGAATTGCACTCCGTTCGATGGTACATGGCCCAGGACGGCGCGCCTACCGTGAAGCGCCCAGGCCCACCCCCACCCCCCCACACTCGCCCCCTCTGCCGCACAAACCAGGAACCTGATGAGCCTCCCCGAGAAACAAGGCCTCTACGATCCAGCGTACGAGCACGATGCATGCGGCATCGGCCTGATCGCCGACATCTCCGGCGAGGCATCGCACGACATCGTGCGCAAGGGCGTCGACATCCTGCTCAACCTCGAGCATCGCGGAGCGTCGGGTAGCGACCCGCTGACCGGCGACGGTGCTGGCATCCTCACCCAGCTGCCGGACGCCTTTTTCAGGCGAGAATGCCAAGCCTTGGGCTTCGAGCTGCCGCCGCGTGGCCAGTATGGAGCCGGTCTGGTGTTCCTACCCAAGAACCCGGGAGAGCGGGATCGTTGTCGCCAGATCTTGGAGGACAAGATCTTCGGCACCGGGCAGCGCCTGCTCGGCTGGCGTGAGGTGCCCGTCGACGGGGATGCACCGGGCCCGCAAGCGCAGAAGTCCGCACCGCACATCGCCCAGGTGTTCATCGGATCGACCTGCGAGGACACGGAGCTCTTCGAACGCAAGCTGTTCGTCATTCGCAAGTGGGCCGAGCGCACCGTGCGGGAGAGCCATTTGCAGGAGAAGGGGCGCTTCTACATCCCTAGCCTGTCTGCCAGCACCATCGTCTACAAGGGCCTACTATTGCCCGGACAGCTGACACGCTTCTACAAGGACCTCGAAGATGAGGAGTTCGTGAGTGCACTGGCCATGGTGCACCAGCGCTTCTCCACCAACACCTTCCCGACGTGGGAGCTCGCTCAGCCCTTCCGCGTGCTCTGCCACAACGGCGAAATCAACACGATTCGTGGCAACCAAGCTTGGATGCACGCTCGCGAGCAGTTGTTCGCGGGTGAGGTGTTCGGCGACGACGTGCGCCACATCCTGCCCACCATCGCGCCCGGCATGAGCGACTCGGCAGGGCTCGACATGGTGGCCGAGCTCTTGGTGCAGGCAGGGCGCAGTCTGCCGCACGTCATGATGATGCTGGTACCGGAGGCGTGGCAGAGCGACGCCTCGATGTCCGACGAGAAGAAGGAGTTCTACGAGTACCACGCCTGCCTGATGGAGCCGTGGGACGGCCCAGCCGCGCTCGCCTTCACCAACGGCAGGCAGATCGGCGCCATCCTCGATCGCAACGGCCTGCGCCCCGCGCGCTACACGGTGACCAAGGACGGGCTCGTGGTTCTCGGCTCGGAGGTCGGCGTCCTGCCGATCGATCCCGCCAACGTAGAGCAGCATGGGCGCCTCGAGCCCGGCAAGATGTTCCTGGTGGATCTCGAGCGCGGCACCAT
>Ga0315912_10000200_pt1 | contig 130193 bp, 119 predicted proteins | sample VfabasoilMG_FD_204469 | JGI IMG/M metagenome (GOLD analysis project Ga0315912, IMG submission 204469) | Garden soil microbial communities collected in Santa Monica, California, United States - V. faba soil | ecosystem: Environmental > Terrestrial > Soil > Garden | place: USA: California...
CTTGATATAAGGAAGTAGGTGAAACCGTAAACTCCGGTCCGAGAACCGTGAGTTCAGCCGGAACTTGCACCAGCTCTTTGTTCGGTACGTTGTTCGTGATGTCGATGGAGGCATTGTACACGCCCGCATCCAATCCTGAAGCGTCGAAAGTAACATCGAGTGCCAAAGATTCACCAGGACCAACTTCACCTTCGGTAGGCGCAACACTTACAAAAGAAGGGCCACCCAAATAGTGAATGGCATTTTGATAAACTGTTGGCAGATCGCCGAACCACTGAAGGGGACCGCCATTGCCAAGGCTTGGCAGCATGTTCAATCCGACAACATTGCCGTTGGCGGCCAGGAACAAATCTCCGTTGGCCCAGGTGGCGATCGCATCGGAACCCGGTGTGAGACCTACGTTCTGAACGAATCCGCTGTAGACCAATTCAGTCAGACCTTCCGCGATGGGATGATCGGGTAGAAGAACATCACCCAATTCAGTATCAATGAACACGTCGGTCGTGGAAGGTGTGAACGGTCCGTAATTGTCTGTGATGAAACGGCCCGTCATCTGCCACGCGTCATAGGAGTACGCGAATTGGTTGACGATCACTTTACCGCCCTGATCAACATAGTCAGCCAAGAGGTCGCCGATATATTCAGGGTCAACACCACCAGAGCCAAGCCACTGGGTGTTGTTCGATGTCATGACGATATCATAAGGTGCCAGGTCAGTAAGCGTGACGCCAGGAAGATCAGCTCCAGGGAATATCGTCGCGTTCACGTCATCAAATCCATTCAGGATTAGGGCGAGATCGTTCACGTCATCATCCGGCGTTAAGATCAGCACGCTCGTTGAAGCGGCAGATTTCTTAACCGACTTGAGTTTAATTTCCTGTGCATACTTGCTGGTGGTTGCTCCATTCCTGGAGCCCCGTGCAGCCTGAGCACTGGCTTGTGACGGAATCACCACAGTTTTGGTGGTGGTCGTCGCCACAGCAGCCGGCGCACTGGTGGACACGGCAATCGAGAACACGAGATTGCTGGCGCCTGTGTTTTGAATCGTGAGTGATTGCGTCTCGGTCCGGTCGGTATTGAGACTAGCGCTCAAGGATGTAGGCGATACGACAATGTCCGGTGCTTCAACGCTTTCTCCCAACACCGCGACAATCAATGTCGGAGTTGCTGGATCATTTGTAGAAAGCGTGATCACGCCGGCGGTCACGCCAAGGTCTCCCGCCGTGTAAGTGATCGTGAGATTGGCATTTCCGAATGGCGCTACGCTCAGGGATCCACCAAAGTCCGTCGTAAAGTCAGCGTTGTCTGATGAAACCGCGGATATGACTAAGGTATCCGATCCAGCGTTGTGAACGACAACGTACTTGCCCAGCGAGCCGGTTTGGAATACCTGACCGAAGTCGACCGTGTCAGGTGCTACCGATGCGATCGGCGCTCCGTTGTTGGTCACGATCAGTTCGGCAGTGAATTGAATCGAATCATTTACCGGATCATTGCTGGCGATATCGAAAGCTTTGCTTTGAACGCTGGTGAACAGGTTGTTCGCATCAAAGTAGACGTTGATCACCTGGCTTCCACCGGGAGCAACATTTCCTGAAGCCGGTGAAACGCTGACAAAGTCATCGGTTGCCGCATTCGGGATATTGAATTGCAGCGGCCCTTCACCGGTGTTGTTAATGGTAAAGTTCTGCGTGGCGGTTTGTCCGGTGAGCAGGGATTGACTCACTGACGTTGGAACAATGGAGATTACCGGTGCATCGTTGGTTGATTGCAACAATACATTTGAAATCTCTGAGAAGTTAGCAAAGAAGTCCGCGGACTTGATGGCAAAATAATACGGTGTATCGGCCAGCAGTCCGGTAACGGTGAATGTTTCTGTGCCGCCGGCGGCAAGCGGTGCGGGAGGATTCAGTACGGCTGTCGCAGCACTAAAATTCCCTTCCGTAATCGGCGATGTCGAATAACGAATATCATAAACCGATGCGGAGCCATTGCCTGGATCTGAGGGAGAAGTCCATGTTAAAGTAACAAAGGTGATTCCCACATTTGAAGCGGCCAGGTCGTCGATGGCTTCCGGAGAATTCCCATCGTCTTCCTGCAAAGCTTTGAAAGCATTCAATCTTCCTGAACCCAATAAGCCAGCGAATGGAGGATCAGCCGCGTCAATATTATCGACCAATTGTGTCAATCGGCCGCGTAACATTTCCGGCGTAAATCCAGGGCCACCAAATTTTGAAACAATCAAAGCAGCCGCGCCCGATACGTGCGGACAGGCCATCGATGTTCCCTGGAAGAAAGCATATTGTCCGTTCGCGATTGTACTGAGGACGCCTTTCGGATCATTGTTCACAAAGGTTTCACCACCAGGAGCGGACATATCAACCCAAGGGCCGAAGTTTGAATACCACGCTTTCTTATCTTGATTCGTTGTGGCGGCTACCGCGAGCGTGTGGTCATAAAAGCCGGGGTAATGTTCCTCATTGCTGTTGCTGTTGCCAGCCGCAAAGATTACAATACCACCGCGCATTGGACCAACTTGATTTCCGAATTCGTCTTTACCTGCTTCCGCGATGAAGTAATCGATCGCATCGAGCACGGATTGATCAAAACTACCGGGCACTGTGTAGCCCCAGCTGTTTTGTGAAATGACGGCGCCGTTGTCAGCACCATATACATAGGTATCTTCAAATCCGCCTACTCCTACTCCGCCGAACGCAGCGAGTGTCATGACGCGCACGCCATCGCCCGTTCCAGAACCACCGGCTACCCCGGCAACACCGATACCGTTGTTCGTAACGGCGGCGATTGTTCCACTGGTGTGCGTACCGTGATCATCGGGAGCAATGTTGGGTGAATCGTCACCGAAGCCGTAGCCGTGAATGTCGTCTACGTATCCATTGTTATCGTCATCAACGCCGTTACCGGGAATCTCATCTTCATTGACCCACATGTTCGCGGCCAAGTCAGGGTGATCAACTTGTGCACCGCCATCGGTTACGCCTACAATGACGTTACTCGTACCAGTCGTGAGTCCCCAGGCTTGAAACAAGCTGATGTCTGAACCGGGAGTTCCACCGGCCTGGCCTGTATTATTATAGTGCCATTGCGCGCCGAGCATCGGATCGTTTGATGCGCCGGGCAAAGTAGCTGGTGCGAAGGTCGAAGGGTCGACGCGAACAGGACCGTAGTCTTTTCGGTCGGAACCGATAATCGCCTTCTTGAAAACCGGCTGTGCGAATTCGATTTGCTGGATTGCCTTATAACCGGCAACGGCCGACAATACAGAGACTGCATTGTCCATTCGAACTTCATACCAGCGGTGCAAACCGTATTTACGGTGCTTGGCTTCAAACTTTCCAGCGGGACGGAAAACGCGCTTGATGCTGTTAACCTTAAACTGGGAGTTTGCACGATCGAGGGATTGGATACCCGTGACCAAAACATTGCTAGCGTTGCGCTTGATACTGGCGCCTTCGAGTTGAAGCGCCAATTCTTCGGAGACTTTAATGCGGAGGACTCCGCTTTCAAAATCAGCTTTTCGCTGAGCCAACACAGCGCTCGTCGACAGTAAGACGAGTGCTGTCATCATCAGCCAACAAAAGGTTAGCCGATGAATAGACAAGTAGATGTTCTTCATCTGAGGGGTTATTTAAGTTATACAAAGCTCACGTTAAATAAGTAGTCGAACGCTTCCAAGCAGCACGAAATCAATGAACACGCGTAAGACCGATTGTTGGTTCGAGAGTGAATGGTGGATGCTCAGTTGACTTACAATCGAACCGGTAGTGAAGTAAGGAAATTTCAAACTGAATTGCCTTAAGAAACTTTACATATTTTTCCGGTGCGTTACACGTTACAACATCTATTGGCCCGATAGACTATGCACAAAAATAGTTTGAGTATTACTTTAAGTATATCCTCATAAAACGCAATCCATCTAAATCATAAAGCACGGAAATAACAGCGATACATTCACGTTTCAGATTGGGTGAGACAAAACATACTTGTGCAACTTTATGCAATCAATTTTCGATCAACAGCTTCTTTACAAATCGCTTTCCATTCTGAGTTTGTAACCACGCAAAGTAGATACCCTGATTAGAATTCAACTCCTTTATATTGATGGAATAATTTCTGAACGCATCCGCATTGTCCATGGTAGCGAACACTGCCTTTCCCTGCGCGTTGAAGATCATTAAACGCACCTCGCCTTTTATTTCTTCGCTCACGCGAATGTTGAGCTTTTCTCTTACAGGAATCGGATATACGGAGAACACTTCTTCACCAGGAAGCGACTCTTCGACTGCCGCGATTGCTGGCGGTGCAGCCACTCGTGAATCCGGATCATCTGTCGCACCATTGATTACTTTGAAATGTATCGTCAAAGGTTCTCCAGCCTGACCCCAACCGTAATACTTTGCATACGGTATAGCAGTCAATGTGTAATTACCAGGCGTCGCGGGCCAGGGTGAATTGGTTCCGTTGGCGCGGCCATGCAAAGCAAACGGATCTTTGTTGTCTATTCGTGCCGTTACGTTATTCAAGACAAACTTAACGCTGCGCACCGTTCCACCAGTTTCATTCGCGACGATGTTGATACCTCTGAATTTTGGTTTGCTGATATCGATTACGGCACCATCGTAAAGGTCCATCAGCTTTGTTCCTGTTCCGGATCGTACTACATCAAAATCTGTAATGGAAGAAGAATTAACGATGCGAAGGACGACGCGTTTCACCGGGCCGCCGTAGCCGTCACCGTTTCTTCCTTCGAAGCCCTGAGCGGTAATGGTGTGATATTCGCCGGTCAGATCTGGCAGCAACCAGTGGTTAAGCCAGTAAGGTCCACGGTTATCAAAAAGGCTGGGAATACCATCCAGCGTAAACCTTACGCTTCCCACCGACGTCGGTAGCATGTTTGCCTGAACCGTGAAATCCCTGAAATTCGGATTGGCGATGTCGTATTCCAAAGTATCGGTCGAAGTTGAAACTACCGATCCATTTCGATGATTAACCAAGCTGAACGACTCCGCCTCCAACCGAGCCTGAATGTCCAGCTCAACAAAGAAGCCTCCTACATCCTGATATTTGACATCATCAGTTGTGAATTGCAGATACGACAAATTCAATCCCGGCGTGATTCGCGAAGCCATTGTCGTAATGGTCAGCTCAAGAGAATCACCCGGCTGCAACGTACCGGAAGCAGGAGACACTGACGCAAAATCCGGGGGCCAATGTTCGTAGTTAAAGCTGACGGGTTCAACGCCATCGTTCCTGAAGAGGAGTTGGTATTGCGGGCTGGTGTTCCATGCTATGGTGTCCCTTATTTGAATCGGTGTTACAATCAGATCGTTCGGAGATTTTATTCCGTTGCCGGTCGCATGCAACGTGTACACCGGCTGATCGGGATCGTTGGTGTGTATGAAGATGTCCGTTTCGGCTGGGCCAATTTCAACGGGATGAAAACTGGAGAAGAGGATCAACTCCTCCCCGGGTTGAATGGTGACCGGGTAGCCCATCCATCCCGTGTCAATGATGGACTGGAACACTGGATTGGAAACTGTCACCGCAGAAATCACCAATGGTTCTCCCCCATCGTTTCCAACGTATTTCCAGTCGGGCCAAAACAAGGGCGAGTTCGAAATGTAGACATCACCGAAGGCTATGGAGTCTTCCCATTGAACAGTGATGTTCGGTGGCACTGAAGCTATCGAATCGACAATGGTGATCGATACGGGAATACTGTAGGCGCCAAATTTGTCGCTCTCAAAAAAGTTCGCATAAATACTGATATAGTTGTCGTAAGTGCCGGCTGTTTGATTGGTGGCGTCAAAGGTGAGATCGACCAGGGTTGACTGGCCGGCTCCCAAAACGTACTCCTGCACTTCTGTACCGTTGGAAAACGTGATGAAATCGCTCTTGTAAGTTCCCGGCTGACCGGCGTAAAGTTCAAATTTCATCATCTGGTTCGCCACATTGTACAGGACGACCTGTCGCACCGTTTGGGTGTTGACGGCAAGCGTTTCAGTGATGGAAGTTTCCGCGAGGGGCGGCACGATTCCTTTTCCTGTGATCGGATAAACAAATTGCGGATTGGCGGGATCATTGGTGCTGAGCGTTATGATAGCGCTTATTGTTCCCACCTGAGTAGGATGAAATGCAACATCCGCGCACCCCGACTCGCCTGGTAAAAGCGTATGACTACAGACGTCCACCCAAAAAGCCGGGTGAGTCGACGCGATATCATAGGTGAGTGGACTTGTGCCGGTATTCGTAATCGTGATCGTTAGCGACTCCTTGGCATCGCCGACATAAGCCGAGTCGATGGGCTCCTGGTAGCCCGAATAAATATCCGCGACGGGTTGAGCAAAAACCGGGAACGAAAGCAAGAGCAAAGCAACGCTCATTGCCGGCAACGAGAGGGTTTTCATAACAGTAGATTAAAGTGACAGTAATCAAATGTAACCTATCGGTTTTCCATTGCCAATTATTGTCAATGAAATGTGATCCCGCATAAGCATGTCTGGGAAGAAATACCACTTTTGGAGGAGGAAAAAATAAGGTATTAGACGGAAGCGTTAAGATGAATAACCCATTTGGACTAGCTTACTTCCGCGACGCAGGCATGAACAACTGAAGAACCATGCCAACTGCGATCACCACGCCGCACCCAATAATATTATACAACAGGAAAGCGATATCCGTGTAAAAGTGACAGTACAGTACCACTCCCTCCGCCAACAACGCTGCCCAAAACACGGCAGTCGCGTGTACTCTCTTAATAAAGAATGCCGTTAAGAAAATGCCGAGGATGGTTCCATAGAACAGTGAACCTACAATGTTCACAAACTGGATCAGGTTCTCAGCAAATGATGCGAGCATAGCAAAGGTCATCGCCACGATCGCCCACCCGATCGTAAAAAACTTCGAAACCTTCAAATAGTGCGACGGCTCCGCTTCCGGTTTGAAGTTGCGTTTATACAGGTCAACCGTTGTGGTCGATGTCAACGCATTCAACTCCGCCGCCATCGACGACATCGCAGCTGAAAACATCACCGCCAACAACAAACCGATAATGCCATTCGGTAAATGGTTCAACACAAAATTCAGAAACATGTAGTCTCGGTCCTGTGTCTTCGCATTTGGAATCGCCTGCGAGATGGTAGCCTTCACAGAATCACGGATTCCACTTTCTACTTTTATAAGCCGCTTCACTTCATCGGCAGCCGCCGTGGTTTTCGTCTGGTCCTGGTCGTGAATGGCAACAACCAATTCATCAACAGCCTTTCGTTTCTCAGAAAATGTCTGCGCGTATTCCGCATCAAGTTGCTGCAAGGCCGCCTTCTCTTCCGTGCGCATGGCTTGCTCCTTCAAGACTGTGTTATGGAAAACCGGAGGTTGATTGAACAGGTAGAACACAAACACCAGCACACCAATAAAGAGGATAATGAACTGCATCGGAATTTTCAGCAACCCATTAAAGATCAGCCCAAGCTTACTTTCTGTAAGCGATGTCCCGCCAAGGTATCGGGAAACCTGAGATTGATCTGTCCCAAAGTATGAAAGCGCCAGGAAAGTACCAGCAATCAATCCCGACCACAGGTTGTATCGGTCCGTCAAGTCAAACTCGAGATTGACCAGGTTGAATTTGCCGAGCTCACCTGCCAATTGCACCGTCGTGCCAAATGAAACGTCCTTGGGCAACAAAGTGAAGGCAAGAATTCCCGCCAGGATCATCCCGCTCATGATCACCGTCATCTGTTGGCGTTGGGTGAGGCTTACAGCTTTCGTCCCTCCCGAAACAGAATAGATTATTACCAGTGTTCCAATTAATACGGTCGTGAGGGAAGTAGGCCAGCGAAGTATGGTCGAGAGGACAAGCGCCGGCGCATACAAGGTAATGCCTGCAGACAATCCACGAAGCATCATGAAGAACACGACGGCGAGTAATCTTACTTTCAGATCGAACCTCGTCTCGAGGTATTCGTAAGCCGTGTAAACTTTGAGCTTATAATAAATAGGAACCATCGTCACGGAGATGATCACCATGGCGATGGGAAGTCCGAAGTAGAACTGAATGAAGCGCATACCGTCTTCAATAGCCTGCCCAGGTGTGGATAAAAAAGTAATCGCGCTCGCCTGTGTGGCCATGATCGAAACGCCGATCATCCACCACTTCATGGAGTTATCGCCTTTTAAATAGCCCTCGATGTTTTTGTTGCCGCGTGTTTTCCAACTACCATACAGTACGATGAACGCGATCGTGCCAAACAGGACAACCCAATCGAGGTAGTTCATAGAAAGGATTGGGTTAACCAGAAGAAAAATAAAATCTCACCAGCCAACACGCCTAACACAAGCCAATACCAGTTTTTCCAGGAGTTGAAGAGTGGTGGCTTCGGTTCAGACATGTTTGATTAGCGATTGGTGGTTTTTGGACTAGTGAATTTTCAATTCCTTCCTTTTTTCTTTTTGCCGTTCGATGGATTCGTGGCGATCGTTTTCGGAGCATGCAACGACACCAGGTTAGCGAACAACTTGTACGCGCCGGCTACGCCCTCGGGGAGTTCGCGGAAGAACGATAAGCCCGTATAGACATAGTATCCTTCGCCGTACTTGGCCACCAACAAACTTCCATCCCGCGCTTGTTCTCCCTTGTCATTCATCGAGAGGATGGCTTCGTAGTTTGCATCCCACTTGTTGGGATAATACAGTCCCCTTTCCTGAATCCAGCCATCGAAGTCTGTTGACGCGATTTTGTTCGGCGTGTTGAGCACCGGATGCTCTGGTTTCAGGATCCGAACTTCTGAGTTTTCTTCCGTTACTCTATCGCGAGAAATCGTTAATGGATAGGGAGAAAATACCTCGGCTTCCAAATCGAAGTTTGTATTGTATTGCATCACCAGCGTGCCGCCGCCTTTTACATAATCCAACAATGTATTCATAAAGAAGCCAATGCGTTCATTCGTATTCACGGCGCGGACGCCGACGACTACAGCGTCTACCCGCTTCAGATTGTCGGCGGTGACTTCTTCCTCTTTCATTTCCCATACTTCGTACCCCATGTTCCGCAAACAAGTTGGAATCTCATCGCCTGCTCCCTTAATGTAGCCGATCAGGTTTCCTTCCCGCTTTAAATTAATGCGGACTACTTTCAGTGATGCCGGCGGCAACAAGATTTGTGAGCGGATATGGTCGTACTGAATGGTCTTGTATCCACGGTTGAAGGTACCGTCACCTTCTACGGTGAGGTTGGCTTCTAATGCACCGGTCAATTCCTGTGCTGTCGGATATACCATGAACGACTTTGTTTGTTCTTCATCAAATTGTGTCATGGTGACAGCGATGGATTCCGGAACGGTCTTCCAACCTGCAGGTGTTTTGAGTCGAAGGTCGCCTTTAAATGAACCGCGTGTCGCTGACTTTACTTTCACTTTTACTTCCCGAGGCTGATCGTCATTGAATACCATCACAGACTTTTCCAGGTTGACGAACACGGCAGGTACAATTTCATAGGGACGCATCAACTCGCCCTTCGCGGGATCAGTCCACTTGAAATGCACAGGCTTGGAAAAACTGATCGTCTCTCCACCCACCTGGATCGCGAAATCGAAATTCATCGCGGGATCATTCTGCGCCTTCCCGATCAGAGTAGCATCGGTCACAGCAAAACGACCAATCTCATGGGCATGCTTTAACCAATACGGATCGGAATAGGTCATAGAAGCTGGAACTACCTTCGTAGTCTTCAGCTGCAATGGAATGTTGTTCTTCATCACTTGATTCATCGTGGTATCCCACGCCAACTCACTCGAGTGCAGTCCAACCAAAGATGTCTCAGCGGTTGAGCGATTCGTGATTTCAAAGTTTAGCGTTACAGGTTGACCCGGCGCGGTCCAATAATGATCAGCTTTCGCCTCGAGGTACAAGCCCATGCAATCCTGAATCAGTTGTTCTGCCTCCTTCAACTTCCGCGTTCTCCAAACGCTGGGCGCAAGCGACATAATTTCTTTTCTGATTTTCAACAGCTGCGGCACCAACGCTTCTGGCTTTTCGATATCAAATGTTGCAATGGCCTTGTCAACCAAAAGTTGAACGCGCTCGCCACCCTTCACACGCGACCAGGTAGTATTTACGCCTTCGAAAATATCTTTCTCTGCTTTATCACCTTTTACATGTTCAAGAAATTCGAGTTGATCACCGCGAAGACCTGCGGAACCAAATCCCTGACTCTTATGCTGACTCCGGCTCACGGCGGCGATCTCCGAATAGGATTGTCCGAGCAGCTTGCTGTATCCGCCGACATTGAGGGATACGATGCCGGGTGTGTTCTCATTAATGGTATTGTTCCACCAACGCCCGGTGTTTGTATAAAGTCGTTTGACTTGCCACGTTCCAAATTCTTTTGTTTGGTCCGGAAAGACATCTGCGCGCGCGGCTGCGTCAAACGCTTCCTGCGCCAATATTGCCGAAGCGGTATGATGACCATGACCAGCGCGCTCGTCGGGCGGGAAACGGGTGATGATCACATCGGGTTGGTACTGTCTGAAAACTTTCACTACATCCGAAAGGATTTCATCCTTTCCCCAAATTGAAAACGTTTCTGTAGCCGATTTCGAAAAACCGAAGTCCACCGCGCGGGTGAAGAATTGTTCGCCACCGTCGATCCGTCGGGCGGCCAGTAGTTCCTGTGTGCGAATCAAACCAAGTTCGTCGCGCATTTCAGAACCAATCAGATTTTGACCGCCGTCGCCACGCGTCATCGACAGGTACGCGGCGGTTGCCAGCCGGTCGTTGCCAAGGCTCGTGATTACGCGGGTGTTCTCGTCATCAGGATGGGCTGCTACATACAAAACGGAAGCAAGTGTATTTAGCTTCTTCAGTTTCACTTTAATAAAGGCAGCATCCGAAGGATTGGGTTGAGCGTACGATAAAGCGGGAATGAAAAAGAGGAACAAAAAGTATCTTCGCATGAATTGAAATTTGCCGTGAAGTAACTGCAAAATACCAAGACTACGGGCTTCCGCTGAAAAGTTTATTTGACTTGCATTAGCCCCGTTTAAATGGCTGTAAATGAGCGGATCAAGCTATCAGATCTTCCCGCGGAGTTCATCATTTACATAGTAGGTCCCATCCTTATTGAAAGTCACAAGGATACGGCTCGATACTTTCTTCTCGGCCGTCAGAAAATGGATCGTGAATTGATGGTTTGAGATGTGGCCCTTCAGATCATCGGTATAGCCCAGGTCGAAGCGGATGACATCCCCTTCTTTCACCTTCCGATTCTGAAACACGTCTTTAGCTTCATTGAATGCCTTTAACCGCGCCTCGTCACCGAGCTTGATGATCCGCAGGTCAAGGTATAAATAGGGTAACGGACCGGTAACACGGGTGCCCGGCGTGTCATTCGACAAAACCACCGAAGGGTCTTTGGTCCTTACCTTGAATTCAAACACAGGCTTCAACTCAAATTCCTCCTTCGGTTTGTAGGGGACATCCGTCTGGATGAAAAAAAGCAGGGCGATATAGGATAAGAACTTCATACGGTCGTGAAGTACAAGGTACGGATTCCCCACCCAACGTTCAAGCGGCGATCATTTCATCACATGCAGCCAGCCCTTGCACGTCGCGCGCCCTTCTACGGTCACCTCAAAGTAGTAAATACCCGACTGTACGCCATCCCCCTTCCAGTTGTATTGATAGTTCGTATCCTCGAACACTTTTCCGCCCCATCGATTGTAGATAACGACGGATGTGGTCAACCCAAAATCAGCAGGTGAGACACCTTCCTGCTTGCTGTACTGAATGAAAAACACATCGTTCAAGGAATTCTTGTCCGCCGGAGTGATTACGTTGGGGATTTTTAAGAAGTATACCGGCAGTACTTCAACTTTTTCCGTAACACATACTTCGTCGCCTGCCTCCCGTACGCCGACAAGTTTGATGGTATAGGTTCCTTCGGCTTCAAAGTCGTGCGTAACGATCTCCTGATCAGAGGTAACGCCGTCACCGAAATCAAAAAACATAATGTCACTGTCCCAAAGACTATCGCTGTTGTTCTGCAGGTAAACCGATGGTAAGTCCATGCAGTCTCCTTCTCTGGTCAAATCAAATTCCGGAACAATAACCGGAATGACATCCAGTTGTACAGTGTCTTTGTATACGCAACCATTCGTCTCCGTGATGTCAATGTAATAGATCATAGAATCCTCCGCGGTGAACGTCGGTGTTGGAAGGTTCGATTGAAACGTGCCGTCCTTACTCCGCCAGAAATACTGATCGCCACCACTCGCCTGCAGCATGTACGAAGTCCCTTCACAGGTGACATCGTCATCCTGAACGTCTGCCTCCGCTTTGTATACATAAATGCGGACCCACGTTGAATCGCGAACTTTACACGTGCCCGGGTCGATGGCTTTTAGCCACACGATGTAGACCTTGTCCTTTTCCAGGTATCGATGATAAATCGGCTGTTTGTTCGTTGTCGTGATTCGTGTGCCATCTCCCAAATCCCATTGATACTCTTTGCCGCCAACGCTCAGGTTCTCAAATACAATGGTGTCGGGTATGCAGACGCGTGTCTTCCCCGGGTCATCAAACCGGATGGAGTTGGTTTGAATCCTGGCGCGCAGTAACGACAGGTCAAATTTGAAAACGGCGTTGTTACAGTTGATGCTCCGGTTTCTTCGATGTGCCGGAGGAACATTCACCGCCGGGAAATCCGACCGGCCGCCGCAACCGGCGCACACCGCATGATATACGGTGCCGGCTTTATCAAATCGACTCGTTCCACCATCCACGTGCGTGGCCGATTGCGTGCCACCCAGGAAAGTGCTGTAGAGTAACGCCGACATATCGTAGGAGATAACAGCAAGGTAAAAATCATTGCCGCCCGTCGTTGGTTGATAAGCGTTTGACGTGATGGGCATTCCAATGGTGTTCCCACCGACATAGTTTCGTGTGATCGTCTCGCCATTGTTATTGATGATGATGGTCGGTGCATTGACCCTGCCACCCCAACCACTGAAATAGATGTATCCGCAGTCACTCACCATAAACGCGGTGGGAGAAATGTTCGGACTATTTCCTCTCGTCCCGATGACTGTGGATTTTATCGGATCCTTCAAATTATGCGAAAGCATCTGAATGAACTGGCCGGAATTCGGTTGATTAAAAGTTCCATCACTGACTGGATAACTTCCTTGCGTTTGGCCATAAAGGAATACGTTACCCGAAGGATCCAGGTCAACAAAGTAGCATTGATCGTAGGCGGTGGTTCCGATCATCGTTCCATCGAGCGTCGTGCCATCTGTTGCCAGCGACATCACCCAACCATCGATGTTTCCTGTATTGGTAGTCTTGAAACCGTTTAGTCCGGGGATGGTTGTGCTCTGCGTTCCGCCCGCAACGAAAATGTGATTGTCCGCGTCAAGTTTAATTGAATAAGCAGCATCGGTTCCACTTCCTCCAATGTACCGGCTCCAAACAATGCTCGACAAATTTGGTTGCAGTTTTACCACCACGGCGTCATGCGAGCCGCCACCAAACGTTGTCGTCGAGTTCACGATTGGAAAGTTGGCAGACAACGTGTTGGAAGCGATGTACACAAAATTATCCTGATCGGTGATGATGTCGCCACGCAGTTGATCACCGTAGTTTCTCGCCAGCGGACTCTCCTGTTTTGTCGTCGTTGATATATTACCTGAAATGAAATTTACAGCGTCATTGCTGGATCCTCCAATATAAGTAGCGCCAATCAAGGCAGCGCCATCTTCACTCAGTCTGGCGACGAACATATCCGTTCCATTGTAAGGCACATCGCCGAGCGGATCGATATTCGTTCCGCCCTTGAACGTGCTTGCGTTTGTGATTGGAAAATTGTGGGAACTCGTCGCTCCGAGAATTAGGAGTTCGTCGTCTTTGTTCACGACCAGACTTTGAGGAGTTTCGGTCCCTGCCCCACCCAGATACGTGCAATACAAAAGGTGTGATCCGGATGAATCGTACTTCAGAATTCCGACATCCCATGCTCCACCACCGTGATCTTCCTGATAGGCGCCGATGGTGATCGGATAGGAGAGATTGGGGGCTTCCGTCCTTACCATGCCACCCGAGTAGACGTTTCCGCGCGAGTCGTAAGTAGCCGTGTTACCCCAGTTGTCGAGCGACGATCCCGAGTAGGCAGAAAAAACGAGGATCGGATCAATGATCAACGGCTCACAAGAATCATAACCGTCGGGAAAGAAGTAGGTAACGACATTCTTCTTAACAACATATTCGCACGCTACTTCAATTTTCTTTCCTTCCTTCCATTGATAGGCGAAGGGTTTCATTTCCCACATCTCATTTACTGAAGTTTTCAGGTGCAGGTTGCCGTTCTCCAATGAAAGGTAGTCAGCGCCATCATATTGCATGCGGATGACGGCAGGATCCACATCGGGCGCTACGATCCATTCGTATTTTAACATACCATCCTGCGAATAGTACTGCAAGCCAACGCCACAGTAAATCTCATTGTAGTTCACATAACTGTATGCGCGCACGGCAGACGCCCACTTCGTTCTGTCATTTCCTAAATAGTAGTTGAATTTTGTGTTAGATGGATACCGACCCGAAGGTACTGATGCTGGATCGGCATTCAGAAAACTTACCTGCAGCACATGGCGCTGAACGGGGCCGTCGGCGACGTGGCCCGATTCATCCACTTGAACGGCGTCATCAACGTTGTCTTTACCACGCGGCGGAACAATTCCTCTAAAATCGTATTGAATTTTGTTCGCATAGAAATTCACATGCCCCTGTTCAACCGGTGCCCTGAAGAAAATCTCCTTACGCCACTGGTTCCTGTTGGCAATAAACTGAATGGAGGGCTGTGGGTCGGCAAGAACTTGTAAGCAACAAAAAATCAAAATCCAGGCGAGAAAACTGCGCATACTCAAACTTGATAGTCCTGGCTCTGGCGACTAAGATAGGGAAAAGAGTTCACAGATGACAGTTGTTCACAGTTCACGGATGACAGTTCACAGAGGCTTACGAAAACATCAATAAGCTTTCACAAACTGCTGTGAACGGTGAACTGTGAACCGTGAACAATGGAACCTCACCCCTCCTTTCGAAGCACCTGCAAGGGCGGTGTATTGATGACTTCCCGGGAGTTGAACCAGCCGATGAAGATGGTGAGCAGTATCACGCCGCCACCGATGCCGAGCAGTTCGAGCCATCCAAAGGCGAAAGTGATTTTGAAGAAGAATGTTGTCAACAACCAGCCGCCACCGACCGATAGTATCATGCCGGTCAGTGCCGAGAATAAACCGAGCCACGCATACTCGATCAGTGTGATCCAGGTGATTTGCCTTGTTCGTGCGCCAATAGTTCTTAGCAAAACGTTTTCTTTGATCCTTAAGAATTTACTATTGATCACGGCGCCAGCCAATACCACTAATCCTGTGATGATGCTGAACAATGCGAGAAACCTGACGATGAGTCCAAGCTTGTCGAAAAGGTTGTTCACAGTGCTCAGGATCAGCCGCAGGTCGATTAAGGATACATTGGGGAACTTTGTGATCAATTGCTGTTGAAAACGATTCGCCTGTTGTTGGTCGTCGATGCGTGTAGTAGTTACATAAATTTGCGGAGCATTTTCGAGGACGCCTTTTGGGAAGACAAAAATGAAATTCGGGGGATCCTTTGGCCAGTCGACTTTTCGGATACCTGAAATTCTTACTTTCAACGGAATACCTTGTACATCAAATACAAGCGAATCACCGACCGTAACGCCCAGGGTTTCCTCCATACCTTGGGAAAGTGTCACCAGGACCGAATCACGTCCGACTTGCTTTCGTTGGAGTGAACCTAACTTCACCAACTCTTCTGAATGCGTCAGGCTATCGCGATAGGTCACGCGGTACTCGCGGGTTAATGCCCAGTTCGGAATCTTGTCTGTTGTGTCGCGCTGGAGCGCTTGTATCGACTTGCCCTTTATTTCACTTAAGCGACATGTGATGATGGGCACAACTTGCTTGACCTCCAGTTTGTTCTCCTCCATCAATTTCACGACACCATCCTTCTGTTCGGGCTGAATATCGAACAAAATCGTATTCGACTGATTCTCCTGACCGGTAAACTCCACCTGGCTTAGCATGCTTTGCTCCACAATGTTCAGCGTGGAGATGATGAAAGCGCCTAACCCTATGGTCACCAGCAAAACACGTGTCTGGTTATTCGGTCTGAAGAGACTCGACAAAGAATGCCGCATAACAAATCCTGCCCCATGCGGAAAGAATTTTCTTACCAGGTAAAGTAGCAGCAACGCTACAAGCGTTAAACATCCAAGGGCAGCAACCAGGCCCATGAAGAAAAATGTGCCCGTCATGATGCTTCGGGTTTGAAGCGCCGCGAATAAAATCGGAAACGCTGCGATCAAAATGATGGCGCCAATCTTTGTTTTTGAAATAGTCCGTTCGGGTTCAGACTCCGCGCGCAATACTGTGAGCGGCGGAACAAAGCGGACAGACACCAGCGGTAAAATCGAGAACAGCACCGACACGACCGTACCGATCAGCAATCCCATCAGCACAGAAACCCAGGAAATATCGAAGCCGATCTCGAATGGAATTACTCCCTTGAGAAGAAATGGAATAAGTTGTTGGATACCAATGCCGATCAGCGAGCCGATCAAACTACCGATTATCCCCAGCAAGAATATCTGAACAAAGTAAATGTTGAATGCCTGCCAACCTGAAGATCCTACGCATCGAAGAATGGCTACTTCATCGCGCTTTTCACGAGCATAGATGTGAACGGAGCTGGCTACGCCAATACAACCCAGCACCAGCGCCACAAATGCAAGGAGTGAAAAGAACTGGTAGATCGAAAGGAATCCTTCGCCGAGTTCTTCCTTTCGTTCCTGAACCGTGTCGTAGGAGTATCCATGTTTCCGAAGGTCCGGTTTAATCACCCCCGCTACTTGTTCGGCCTGCTGTTCTCCTGTAGTCTTGAAATACTTTTTGTAATTCACCCGGCTTCCGAACTGCACCAGTTTGGTCGAATCCAGGTCGGCCAGTGAAATGTAAACCGATGGTGTGAAGGTGGTGGCAATCCCTCCACCCCCGGGAATTTCTTTCACCACACCCGCGACTTTAAAGGTGCTTGCGCCGAGCTTCAGCGAATCATCAGAACTCACTTCATATTGACTGGCCAACGATTCGTCGAGCATGGCATAACCACGCGACTTCATCTTATTGTAAGCATCAGCCGGTTCGGTTTTGATCGTTCCGTAAAATGGAAATGGTCCTGAAAGTGCAACCAATCGAATCAAGCGCGATTGACCGTTGTGTAGAAATAGTACCATGGAAGCCATGTCTACTTCCGATGCCTGCTCCAGTTTTGTAGAATCAAGAACACGCTGAAGATCGATTGGTGCAGGCTTGTCACCATTGATTACGAGGTCGGCGCCCAGCAACTCCTTCGCATTCCGATCAATGTCTGATTGTAAAGTGCGGTTAATGGAATCAAGCGAAACAACGGCAGCGATGCCAGCGATAAGTGAGGCGATAAAGAGAAAGAGTCTTGAAAAATTATGACGGGCGTCGCGCCAGGCCATCTGCCAGATCCAGCGATCCGTTAATATCGACCGGGTTCTTCTCTTTATCTTAATGATGTATTCGATCACGCTAGTTCAATATTCCTGATTTCAGATTTCAAATTTCAAACTTAATCCCTACGCTAAACTTTTTTGAATTTGGAATTTGGAATCTGTAATTAAATAACCGCCAGTTTATTCTTAATCTCTTCGGATAACCTTCCGCCTTTCATTTTTAGAATTCGCTGGGTTCGCTGCGCCAACTCAAGATTGTGCGTAACCAACACCAGGGTTGTTCCCTTTTCCTTGTTCATTCCAAAAAGTAATTCGGTGATATGATGCGCATTCTCTTCATCCAGGTTTCCGGTAGGTTCGTCAGCGAAGAGAATCTTTGGATCGGTGATGAATGCGCGTGCCATGGCAACGCGTTGTTGCTCTCCTCCCGACAACTGCGATGGGTAATGGTGCAGTCTGTCGCCCAGTCCGACGCGATGGAGCAGTTCCTTTGCCTTGGGCATTACGTTTCGTTCACCCCGAAGTTCTAGCGGCACGGTAACGTTTTCCAACGCGGTGAGGGTTGATAGCAGCTGAAAGTTTTGAAACACAAAGCCCACGAACTGATTGCGCACGTAAGCCCGGTCGTCTTCGTTCATGGCATTAAGTTTGAAGCCCATCAGGGAGATGACGCCGGAAGTGGCAACGTCCAGGCCGGCACACAACCCCAGCAAGGTGGTTTTGCCGCTGCCAGACGGGCCAATGATCGCCAGGGATTCGCCCTGTTCGACTGAAAAGGATACTTGATCCAAAACGATCAGTTCACGGTCGCCAGAGCGGTATATTTTGGTGAGATTTTCAGCTTGCAGAACGGAAGTTGCCATCTTATTATTGAATCATTACAGAGAGTAAGTCGTTAATCTGCTAAAATTGTTTCACTTTATAGTAAAAGACAAAGTTGTTTATATGGTCGGAAAAGTAGCCTGTTTTATTTCATTAATGTTTTTGGCACAAGCCGCTACGGCGCCCAAGGTTATCCTTTTTTACGGAGATAGCCTGACCGCGGGTTACGGTCTTTCTGTCGAAGAAGCTTTTCCGGCGCTGGTAGAGAAGAAATTAATCGAACAAGGCAAGTCAGTAAAAGTGGTTAACGCGGGCCTGAGCGGTGAGACATCGGCCGGCGGATTGTCGCGCCTGAATTGGGTCCTGCGTCAACCGGTCGACATTTTTGTTCTGGAGCTCGGAGCCAACGATGGATTGAGAGGGCTGCCGTTGGATCAAACGCAAAAGAATCTCCAGACGATCATCGACCAAGTCAAGGCAAAGAATCAAGGAGTAAAGGTTGTCATTGCTGGAATGATGGTGCCACCGAACATGGGGCCAGAGTATACTGAGAAGTTCAAGAAACTTTACCCCGAGCTCGCGAAGAAAAATAATGCAACGCTTATCCCCTTTCTCCTGCAAGATGTTGCCGGAATTGAATCGCTGAATCAACCCGACGGCATTCATCCCAACACCGAAGGCCACCGGATCGTGGCGAATAATGTTGTTAAGAGCATTGGGCCGCTGGTGAAGTAGAGCTTAAAGGATAAAGCAAAAAGCAGAAAGCCTGACGACCTCTGCCTTTTACTTTATGCTTTCAGCTTCATGCTTTTAACCTATTTCTCAGCCTTCACTTCCCCCTCAGGCTTTTCTCCCTTCACGGGTAATTCAGAGATTTGAAAATCCGGATGTCCCAGCTGCCACAGCGCGAAACTGTATACATCCGCCAGCGACTCAAATTGTTTACTCTTCGTGTCGCCGATGCCGTGGCCTGCTTCGAAATCCGCAAGGAACAGCACGGGTTTACCTGACGAAGTCGCTGCGCTTAAGCGTGCGGCAAATTTTCCAGGTTGCCAGGCGATAACGCGCGGGTCATTCATTCCCGCCGTGACCAGCGTCGCAGGATATTCGGTGCCATCTTTCACATGGAGATAGGAATCCATCTCGATGAGGGCCATGCATTCTGTTGAATCTTTAACGGTTCCGAATTCCGGAACATTCACCGGACCATTCGGAGATTCTTCAGCCCGAAGGGGATTGAGACAACCCACATCGGGGATAGCGACTGCGAACAGATCAGGTCGCTCCGTCATGGCGCGACCAATCAATATACCACCAGCACTTCCACCGTTGATTGCAATTTTCTTAGGTGATGTGTATTGGTTGCTCACCAGGTACTCTGCACAAGCGATCAGATCTTTCCAGGTATTCGGTTTGGTCGTCTTCTTTCCAGACTTGTACCACTCATCACCCAGTTCACCCCCACCACGAATGTGCGCGACTGCGAAGATTCCACCCTTATCTGTCCAGAGCAGCATGTTGGGACTGAAGAATGGATTGATCGAAATTCCATAAGCGCCATAACCCATCAAAAACACTGGGCTAGATCCATCTTTCTTCAAGTCCTTGTTGTAGACCAATGACAACGGTACTTCTATCCCATCGTGTGACTTCACCATGACTTCTTCAACAACGAGGTTGGCATACTCCGGATACTCAGCAACGCTTGAAAGCATTTCAACTTTAAACTCTTTAGTTTCCGGATTGAAGCGATAGCGTTTGTTGTCCTGTGTCCAGCCACTCATGTTTACCCAGATGTCAGGGAAGCGAACACCACGTGAGGAAACACCAATACTTCCGGCAACAATGGGCAATTCAACCTCTTCAATTTTACCGGTAGCAAGCGGCATTCTGTAGAGTCCAGCGGTCACACCGTTTTTGGTTGTCGTGAAATAAAGTGACTCATTATTTACAGTCATTCCCGTAATGCTTCGATCCGCAAATTCCGGCACTGCTACAGTAGCTTTTGACAGATCAGGATTTGATAAAGGCATGCGAAGAATCTTGAACCGCGGCGCGCCCTTTGGAGTGTAAACAAACAACTCTTTGTCGGTCGTGAAGAAATTATATACCTCGTCTTCGGGTCCGAAAAGTTTTTTCAATGCCGGTTTAGATTTCTTCATTTCACTCGCGGGAGCATACCAAATTTTCTGGCGGTTATCCACGGAAAAGGCATAGCCAAACAGGTACTCCGTATCACGATCGTAGAACAGAACAGGAAATTCTTCCTCCTTAATATCGAGTTCAGGGTTTTTAGCTTTCGAAAAAACCTCTACATCCTTTGAGGCGTCTTGTCCAATCTTATGGAGATAGGTCTTGCTGTTTTTCTCGCGATCAGGATTGTGAACATCGGACGACTGGAGTCGGTTGTAGTAAAATGAATTTCCATCCGGTAGCCAGGAACAGCTGGCAAACCAGCACCGGTCGATCTTCTCAGTTGCAAAGGTCTTCGCATTCACATCGCTAATAATGATAAGGATTGAACTCTCCGAACCATTGGGTGCAATCTCAAGGGCTGCCTTCTTTCCGTCAGGTGATGGATAGTAGCCTGAAATCACATACTTTAATTTTGAGGAAAGGTCATACGTCTCCGGGTCGAACAACAATGTTTCCTGTCCGTCGAAACTATCGCGGTAAAAGAGCTTTCCTGTCTCATCCTCAGGCGTCTGTTTCAAATAGAAGTGCCGATTGGATTCCGCGATCTGAAGATTGAATGACCGGACTGATTTCCGCTTGTCGAAATCGTACATCTTCGCGATCACATCTTTGCGACCAGTGATGGCATCGAGCACGAAGCGTGATCGCTCTGCATGTTCTTTATACCATTTGGATACATCTTCACTCTTCAGGTCCTCCAGGTAACGGTAAGGATCCTGAATTACTTGACCATACAAAGTGTCAGAAACCATCCGGACAGGAGTCTCGGGCGCAGCGGGCAATTCGATCTGTGTTTCCTTCGCCCCAGGCGAGCAGGCAAACAACAGTACAGGGAAAAGAAGGGTTAGTTTTTTCATAGCAAGCTTAATCGTTGTGGAATTACTGATTTTTAATTCAATCTCCGGACAGATTTAAGATATTTGGACATTAGATGATTTGGAGAGGTGCCAGAGTGGCCGAATGGGGCGGTCTCGAAAACCGCTATACTCGCAAGGGTATCGAGGGTTCGAATCCCTCCCTCTCCGCCCTACCGCGAGTTACGGGAATTGGTGGTCGGTAATTAGTAGTCGACTCTCACCAAATCGCTAATCGCCAATCATCAATCGCTAATCGCAAATCAAAATAGCGGCCTACCGAATAAAGTTGACAATTGGCAATGAGGCAGTTGACAATGCTTCAGAGTATGTTACAGCAACTAAATCAATGACCTTACACTGGAACATTGTCAACTGCCTATTGTCAACTGTCAACTATTTCACTGCCGCTTCAATTTCCGAATCGCAATATTCCTAAACCGATACGCCGTCGCTCAGTCATTGACCGCTTCCACCAACCAATCCCACGGATAAGGGCCTTTCATCCATGATGGCGGTTTAGAAAATTCCGACTTCCACGTGTACTCGATCTTTTCAATTTTTGAAACGGACAGGCCTGCGCGTTGCAAAACAACTTCAAGTTCTTGTTGCGTATAATGCTTCGTGGTGACGCCGTTGATAGACACTAGTCCTTGAATGATGTCGGTTATTTTTTTTCCAGCGAGTCCGCCGTATTCAGTGGGATCGATCTTCTCTGGCTTGGTCCCCTCCTTTTTATTCCACTCGATCAGTCGCCAGGAAGCATAGAGCATTGACTCCAGCGAGGGCACCACCAGCAATGCGACGCCACCTTTCTTCAGCGACTTCTGCATGTTTTTTAAAATAGCATTGTTCTGCTCGACCGTGGGAAGTATGGCAACATTGCAGCAGAAAACGAAATCGGCTTTAGGAAAACGAAGTCCGGAGCGTGTGAGGTCCTCTCTTTGAAGTGAGAGGTTTGAATAGGGCAACTTTTTCGCCTGGTCTAAAAGCTTTTGCGAAATGTCGGTGCCCATTACGTTCTTGAACCGCGGCGCGAGGTATTGAAATGCTTTGCCATTGCCACAGCCAAAGTCGATGCACGTATGTTTTGGATTGGCGTGCTTGTTAAAGTAGCGTGTAAGCTTTCCTTTTACATCGCTGTTGAAGACATCGAAGATCTCGTCGTTATAGGTTGGGGCGATTTGATTCCAGTGCTTGGCTTGGTTCATGGTTGATTAGTCAATGATGAATTGGTCAATGTGCAAATTGATTCTCTAATATTCAAATCTGCCATTCCAAATCGCCTCCCGATAGCTATCGGGACGCTAATCATCAATCGCTGATCGCCAATCAAACTTAGTCATTAGTCATCGGAGGTGGACGGCAGTCGCTAATTCCCCAAATCGCTAATCAATAATCACCAATCACTCATCACCAATCCGCACGCCTTTCAATCTCAGGCCAGTAGCTTCAACGCGGTGACGATGCACCCGCCAAACGGATCAACAATAAAAGGAGCCCGGCGTGCGCCTCGCCCCATCAGGCTGTCATATACACCATGCACCACGCCATAACGTGTGTTGATATTTTCCTCTTTCAGGCAGTCAAATACTCTGATCAGACCACAGGTCTTTAACAGATTGAATTCGCTTTTGTCGTCGAAATCAAATGCATACAACTTGGGGAGATGGGCAGGCCTATAGGATTTCGTGTAATTCTCCGAAACAATTTCGAACCCATCCAGTCGATCATTTGTCCGAAGTTGCCGGAGGTTGTAGCCGGAAATTCCTTTCTTTGGATCGGGTGGAAAATCGTGAATGGTGCCTTTCGTGCCCGTGACAGCAATGTATCCCGCATGCGGTTGGTAAGGTTCTGTAACCACGCCACGCACGCCACCGCCAAATGAAAACGTAACGATCGAGTCACCCCCACCCACGCCAACTTTTGACGTGAACGAAGCGAAACGAAAGTTCAGCATCGAACGAATCAAGGCAATGGCATGATGGCGGTAGCCGTTGTGAAACAAGTTTACATGCTTCACTTCGCCGATCTTTCCCTCGGCGATAACGGAACGAATCAATTCGAACTGGGGAAAATTCATGTAATCTTCCGCCACTAATACCTTCTTGAAGTTTGAAAACAGCTTCAGGTATTTAAAGTGGCGAACGCCTTCGAACACCGGAGTATCGATGACAACCGCGAGGTGCGCCGTCTCCGGTTTTACCAATGATTTTAAAACAGAAGGCACGGCAGAAGTAGTCGTCGATATAGCGATGAGGTCTACCTTCGAGAAATCGAACGATCTGAGATCGGGTACCGCCGGTATATTCCAACGCCGACTCACAGCGTCGATGTTAGCCGGATTTCGTGAATGCACACCGACTATCTCATAGTCACTGAGACAGCTTAAGGCGGGAATGAAATTGTTTTTGATTCTTCGGCCGGAGCCAACGAGCAGTACCCTCGATTTCATCAATGTGGTTCGAGCACGCTTTTTCCCATCATCTCTTTAATTCTGTTATAGGTAGTCTTGATGTAGTTCATCTTGACCAATCCCATAAAGCTTACTTCGAGATTTGCATTGGGAGTGAAAGGAAGAATACCAATCGACGTATCAGTAGGCATCGTCGGCAGCTCGTGGTGAACACCATTCTCTGGGTAATGCGCGCCAAAGAGATGCGCTAAGTAAGGGTCCTTGCCATTCACCTTGTCGAGTACCTCTTTGAATTCAGGCAGGTTGATGCGATCGTTCGGCAAATCGTTATTCTGGACTGAAAGTTTCAGCAAGCGTCTGCGCGTGTTGCTCACATTGGGACAAGCGCGGTGGCGATAAGCACGGTTCCAATAAAATGTAGTACCGGCTTTGCCTAGCATCTTCAACGTTGGCATCCCTGATTTAGCAGCCTTTGTTGGCGACTGCGGCGCAAATTCAAACGGTCCATTCTCCACACCAACATCGGTAAGGTAGATGAATAGGCTCAAGTGGTGAAAGGTACCCTTGCGGAATGCAGCCATACATTCCTCATCGCGATGCCATCCCAGGTTACTACCCTGGTGAATGTGTGATGATGTTTGGTTGGCCTTGATCTCGTAGGCATGGCAGTGATAAAGTACTGCGTCAGGCATCAGCGTACGAAGCAGGCTTCGCATCGCCGGATTGAAAACTTCTTCCAGGATTCCCATCGACAGGAGTTCGGAAGCATTGATATAAGATCTTGACGTTGCGGCTTGCGCCTCAAAAAGTGGATTCATGAGGTCGTTCCACTTCTTTATCGTATTACTATCAAAGGGAGGAGAAAGATTGATTAGACCATTCTTTAACAATCCTTCAGCATAAGAGGATGCTTGCATAAAAACAGAAATTTAGATTAAGCCCAGACCGATTTTCAAATTCCTTGCATTTAGACAAAGCAAGGGTCAACAAAATTATCAATTTTATGCCAAGCATACAAGGTAGCGCCCGGGTAAAAGTGATGCCCAGCCGGATGGCGAACTTGTCCGTTCAATCGGTTTCGATTGTTTGGTTGTGATGTCCACATTCCCCAAATTTGGCTGACTACTGTTCATGAGACCCGTAACTTACCTGACTTCAAACCAAACCTTCCACCACAGCAAATGATTCTGAACTATATCTGGGTCGGCTTTTTTTTGATTGGCTTCGCCGTCAGCCTGATTAAGCTGGTCTTTTTTGGAGACACCACCGTATTTCCGGCCGTACTTCAGTCAACCTTTGACATGGCCAAAACTGGTTTTGAAATTTCCATTGGATTAACTGGCGTGATGACCTTGTGGTTAGGCTTGATGAAGATCGGAGAACGCGGCGGGATGGTACCCATCATGGCCAGGCTCGTCGGACCATTTTTCTCGCGCCTGTTCCCCGAAGTGCCCCACGATCACCCGGCTACCGGATCGATCATCATGAAATTCAGCGCCAACATGTTGGGTCTCGACAACGCCGCCACGCCCCTGGGTTTGAAAGCAATGAAAGAACTTCAGGAGCTCAATCCCGATAAGGAAACAGCGACGAACGCGCAGATCATGTTCCTGGTGTTGAATACCTCGGGCATGACGGTCATCCCGATCGCCATTATCGCCGACCGCACCATGCTGGGCTCGGTGAATCCAACCAGCATTTTCATTCCCACGCTGATTGCCACCTTCTGTGCTACGATCATCGGCTTGATCTATGTTAGTTATAAGCAAAAAATCAATCTCTTCGATCCGGTCATCGCCGCGTACCTGTTTGGTACAACCTTATTGGTCGGCGCATTTGTCTGGTACTTCACAACGCTGACACAGGAAGAGCTTCAGCAACAATCCACGTTGGCCACCAGCATTATCATCGTCGGCATCATTGCCATGTTTTTGATCCTCGGGTTGAAAAAACGGCTTCCGCTCTTTGAAACTTTTATTGAAGGCGCCAAGGAAGGATTTGAAACTTCCATTAAGATCATCCCCTACCTGGTTGCCATCCTGGTAGCCATCGGGGTCTTCAAGCAGTCCGGAACGCTACAGTACGTGGTGGAGGGCATTCGATGGGTAGTAGTGTTGACGGGATTGAATGCCGATTTTGTTGACGCGCTTCCCGTAGCGCTGTTGAAGCCGCTCAGCAGCCAGAGCGCCCGAAGCATGATGCTTTCTTTATCCGATGCAAAAAGTTTCGGGGTGGATTCGTTCGTAGGTAACCTTACCAGCATCTTCCGGGGTTGTGCCGATACAACTTTTTACATCCTGGCCGTCTACTTTGGTTCCGTTAATATCCGCAAGACCCGCTACGCAGTAACTGGCGGACTGATTGCCGATCTTGCCGGTATTGTAGCAGCAATTTTTGTTGGTTACCTATTCTTCCATTAACGTGATAAAGTAGTAGATTTGTTTGCTTTCCAACGGCGACACAATTAACATTGTTTATGGAAAAAAAGGCGGATATCCAAAAGACCATCTACGATAACGCGAAAAGCCACTTCCTCGGTAATTTTCCTGATTCACTTCCCATCGAACAAGCTTATGTACACATTGGTATGTACCTGGGCTGGATCATTGACTCGGGATTGTACTCGGAGTATTTCGAAGATGAAGCTTCCAACCAGATCTTCCGCTTTAAAAGAAGAGAAATATCCTGTACTATTCTAAGTGAAATCTGGGATGGCTACCTTGGATATGAACTGTTCAATCGCCATGGTAATATGTTCACTTACTACTACTATGGTGGTGGCCTTTACCGCGGCGACTACGATGAGATTCTTGTGAAAACCCTTCCTTCAATTTATCACGTCACCGACAGTTGGGAAAACTACGAAAGGCTCAAGAGCCGCATTGACATGCGCTTCTCCGACTGGAGGAAGCTGGTAGGAAATTAATTCAGCCCCGCCCGCATTATCATTCATCATTGATATTCGAGTTCACCTTCATGCCGATTCGATCGCATTTAATCAAGCCATTTTGCTGAACGGGAATTTGTTAATAGGAAGCCCCTACGGGGCTCGGTTCGTTTTCCAATTCTCTCATTATAAATAGGGCGCTCCTTCGGAGCGGTGGTAGTCAGGCTCGAGTGTCGTCGTCAGGGTTGCTCATGAAATCAAAGCTCACACAATGGTCCACGTATCTAGCGCGTTAGGAACTCCCTACCGATCTATTGCAACCGCGACATTGATTTCAAATGAGAGCTTGGATGACTGCCAGACCTGAAAGTCGTAACGCAACCATCATTTCAACAGCTTACCGTTTTTATCCACCACAGCCTGCTCCACCGAACCTTTCACGATTAGTTCGCCGGTGTCTTGCTTGAACGAAATCTCCGTGGGGATAAAACCAAAGTTGAAATTATTGCTCCACGCCAAACCATCAGAGCGATAGATCTTGGCCAGCGTTGCGGGATATTTATTTTCTGCCGCGCGCTCCGAAAAAATCAGCACAAAGAACAGCTGGCCACCAGCGTCCGAGAAAATCCTGGACTTGAATGAATTCAGATGACCTTCGCGGAAGGAATGCTTCTCCACCGGGAACGCTACTTTCACATCTGGTACTCTGGACGGTGTGATGGTGAACAAATAGCCATCCGCGTTCAACGAATCCTTGTATTGCAATCCGGAGGTGTACTTCTCCGCCTCTATCGCCAACGGTTTAAAACGCGAACTCGTTTTCTCTGTGAACAAGGGAACTGAATCCGGGTAGATTCTGATCCAACGCAACGCTTCCTTGCAGCGCTTCAGCTTTGCATCGACCGAACGTTGTTCACGTTCAGAATACTCCTTCAGCGCTTCCACATAGCTCTTCAGCACCACCGTGTTACTGAAAGTATTGGTGATAAAGTAATTGTAATCCTCGGCCTTCTTATCAATATCATCATCCGTCATTTTGTTGGAGATGCTGTCAAGCTTGGCCAGTGACTTGGCCTCCAATGTAATTTGCTGCAGGCGCTTGTTGACATCCGTGGTGTCGTAACTCTTTCGATGCTCCATCAACGCAGAGCGATACTCAAGGTCTGATATTTTCAATGTAAACACTTCCATGGGCAGCGGCTCTGGATCGTATTTTTTCAATTGATCCATCAACAGCTTGTCAATCAGGTTGGTCAGATCACTGCGAACGGAAACGGAATCCTGACTTAATTTCTCTCTCAGCTTGTTGATTTCGATATCATAGGAAATCAAGTGCTTTTGCATGGGGATAATCTCCTTTTCGATAACCACTTTCGAACGGTCGGCAAACTTTTTATAATCCCACAGCGCCAGTTCATCTTTATAAAAATCTGCGGGCGATGTACCCTCAGCCTGAAAGTCTTTGATCTCTTTCAACACCAGTATCTGGTTGTAGCTGGTTTTACCAACCGTCCCCAAACTGGACTTGTAGTTATCAAATGCTTTGGTGCACGAATCAAATTGAAGCGCAAGCGTTGTCAGACTGGTGATCGTTGATTCTTCTGCGCGAAGAAAGAACGCTTTTTCTGAAGGGTAATTTTTTTGAATAGCTTGATACGTGGCTGCGGTCTTTTTGTACAGACCTTCTGAAAGCCCAAAGTAGTGCTTCACCATTTTAACACGATCAATGCGCTCGCGAAGTCCCTCCATTCTCTTTTCAACATCATATTGAATGTCGGATAGCTTCACACCAAACTCTCCCGTGCGCAAGTCGCGGCGGTTGTAAGCCTGGTAATACTCGTCATTGCGCTTGACTTCCTTTTCCGTAATGGTCTTGTAGGCTTTATCGTAGAAGTAGATCGCGGAGTCCATATACGAGATGGTCTTCTCCGTTTTCCGCAGGATGTCTTCTTTCGCCGATCGCTCCTGGTAAATAATCCCCATGTACAGGAAGGCATTGGGGTTGTCATCCGTTTCCTTTAAATACTTTTTCAGGAAGGGTTCTGCGGCTTCATACTGCTTGGTATTGAGCAGCCCGAAAATATCTTTGTACTTTACTTTTTGACCAAACGCTGAAGATGCAAAAAGGAAAAGGACAAGGAACTTGACCAAAGCAACTTTTGTCATTAAAGCATACTATTAGATTTCGAAATTAACGAAAATCATGAGATTTGACGCAATCTCAACATACACAAGCCAAAATCATTCCCTAATATTGATCCGTCTGTCACGCCAATGGTAAGTTTCATAAAAAAGTACGCCACCCGGATTAACGGTTCCAAGGTATTCCAATCGATCAAGCCGGGTCTGACCGTTCTTGCTTTCTTCCTGATCCTCAGGTTTACCGGCGCATTATCAGGCTTTTCAATGATGGCCAACCGCGCGCTGATTTACACGGGCATCATGAATGCATCGACTGATGAATTGGACGCAGCCATCCGCTTTGATTACCATTTCAACCTGAAGGATCTCGATGGAAAAATAGTTGACGTGGAATCTTTCAAGGGCAAGACGATCTTCCTGAATATCTGGGCTACCTGGTGTGGACCTTGCCGCGCCGAGATGGCATCGATTCAGCAACTTTATCAAAAGGTCGACAAAGAAAAAGTCGTCTTTATCATGCTGGATTCGGACCGGGAATCGGATCAGAAGGTGAAATATTTTATAACTGATAAGGCATTCACATTTCCGGTGTACAGGCCTCACGGCGCGTTGCCGGAGTTATTGGAGGTTCCAACCATTCCCACAACATTTGTTGTCAATCCTCAGGGTAAGGTGGTGTACAAAACAACCGGAGTCGCGAACTATGACACTTCCAAGTTTCTGGAGTTCCTTGAGAAACAGTCTGCCTCGCCTCAAAAAATGCCGAACATCGTCCCGGACGATGAGTGAGCAAACTACGCGAACTCTTTTAATAACAGCGCCCTCACCTTTTCCATTCCTGTACTCGCTTTATCGTTGATGATCGTCAACAGCGGACTTGCACTTACATCGGGAGTTTTTGGATCCACCACATACTTCGGCACGGCATAGCCAACATAATGGATCAACCCGGCAGCGGGATATACAATCATGGACGTCCCAACCACCAAAAAAGCGTCAGCCTTGCGTGCTTCCATCGCGGCGACTTCGATTAAAGGTACCATTTCTCCGAACCAGACAATGTTGGGGCGCAACTGTGATCCTTGTTCACATTTATCACCAAGCTTCAATTCCCATCCGGGAATTTTATAAACGAGGCGTTCGTCTTTTGTACTTCGCGATTCGAACAGACTTCCGTGAAGGTGGATGACATGCGATGAGCCCGCACGCTCGTGCAGGTCGTCTACATTCTGTGTAACTACGGTGACGTCAAACTCATTTTCCAGTTCGGCCAGAATTTCATGGCCGCGATTGGGTTGTACTTCCAGCGCGCGCTTCCTGCGCTGATTGTAAAAATCAAGTACGAGTTCAGGATTTCGATGCCAACCTTCCGGCGAGGCCACATCTTCGACGCGGTGTCCTTCCCATAAGCCATCTGAATCACGGAAAGTAGGTATTCCGCTTTCCGCGCTGATGCCGGCACCGGTCAGAACTACGAGTTTTTTCATCCGATAAGCGTTATCCGTTAATCGTTATCCGTTATTCGTGAGTGCGGGTTGGGTGGCACACACCATCACTGTCAACGATCAATAACTAGTAGCTCTTAAATTCATACGCCATCAAATCGCCTCCCGATAGCTATCGGGACGCTAATCACCAATCACTAATCGCCAATCAACTCACGCACACTCTCAACACCCACACCCCCGATTAACGATTAACGAATAATGAATTACGGACTACGCTTTCTTCGCTTTCCGAACAAAGCCTCTCCCCTTCTTCTCGGGCGCTGCAGCGGCGAGGGTAATACATTCCTCCAAGGTCAGGTCCTTGGGTTCTTTCCCTTTTGGAATTTTTACATTCTTCTTGCCAGCCTTGATGTAGGGACCGAATCGTCCGTTGAGAACTTGTATGTCCGCGTTTTCAGCGAAGAGTTTAATGGTTTTGTTCGCGTCTGCGATTCGCTTCGCCTCGATCAACTCGATGGCTTTCTCTAAAGCAATAGCGTACGGATCAATGTCCTTTGGAATCGATACAAATTTCTTGTCGTGCAAAACATACGGACCAAATCGGCCAATGCTCACCACCACTGACTTTTCTTCAAACAATCCAAGATCGCGTGGCATTTTGAAAAGCTCCATCGCATCAGCCAACGTGAGGTTTTCAATGAATTGTCCTGGGCGCAAGCTGGCGAACTTGGGTTTCTCTGTAGTGCCATTGTCATCCGGGTTCTCCCCGATCTGAACGTAAGCACCGAACTTGCCCAACTTGGCGTAAACATTTTTGCCGGTCTTCGCATCAACACCCAACTCGCGGCTCTTGCCAACCGAGGAGCGTTCCACTTTCTCGGTCTTCGTTACCTTTTTGTGAAAAGGTTTGTAGAAAGTATCGATCATTTTCTTCCAGTCGAGTTTGCCATCGGCAATTTCATCGAACTCTTGTTCGATCTCAGAAGTAAAAGAAAAGTCGGTTACATCCGGAAAGTGTTCCACTAGAAAGTCGGTAACGACCATGGCCGTGTTGGTCGGGAAAAGTTTGTTTTTCTCCGCCCCCGTTATTTCAGTTTCCTCTACCTTGGAAACCTCGTCCTTCTTCAGTGTGAATACATTGTACTTACGCTCTACGCCTTCACGAATTTCTTTTGATACATAGCCACGCTTTTGCACGGTCGTGATCGTCGGAGCATAGGTTGAAGGTCGACCGATGCCGAGTTCCTCCAGCTTTTTCACGAGGCTGGCTTCTGTATACCGTGGCGGGTGACGACTGAAAATCTGTTTGGCAATGATCTCCTCCAATTTCAGTTTCTGTCCGACAGTGAGTGGAGGAAGCACTTTGCTGTTTTCTTCTTCGTCCTCGTCGTCGCCGGATTCCATGTAGACTTTCAGGAAGCCTTCGAATTTTATTACTTCTCCCGTGGCGATGAAGGATTGTCCGTTTGTGGAGATTCCGATTGTCGCGGTAGTTTTCTCCAGTTCTGCATCGGACATCTGCGACGCTATGGCTCGCTTCCAGATCAAATCATAAAGCCTCAGCGCATTGCGATCCATGTCGGGATCAGTCACGGAAAAATCCGTGGGACGAATAGCTTCGTGAGCTTCCTGCGCTGATGCCGATTTTGTTTTGTATTGACGCGCGTGAAAGAATTCCTTTCCAAACGCTGAAACGATTTGCTTTTGCGCACCTTGACGCGCTTCATCGGAAAGGTTCACCGAGTCCGTTCTCATGTAGCTGATCTTTCCAGCTTCGTAAAGCTTCTGCGCTACCGTCATGGTTTGAATAACCGAGAATCCGAGCTTGCGCGCGGCTTCCTGCTGCATCGTGGACGTGGTAAACGGCGCAGACGGCGAACGCTTGGAGGGCTTGGTCTGCAAATCCGTGATCGAATAGGTGGCGCCTTTGCAGGATTCGAGGAATTCTATCGCTTCCTTCTCAGTATCAAAACGTTCCGGCAGCTCCGCCACCAGGGTTTTACCTTTACCTAGGTCAAAAATCGCGTTTAATTTGTAGGATGACTTGGCTTTGAAGTCGGTGATCTCGCGTTCACGTTCCACAATCAATCGGACAGCAACACTTTGCACGCGGCCGGCCGACAGTCCGGTCTTGATTTTCTTCCATAATATAGGAGACAGCTCATACCCCACGAGTCTGTCCAGAACGCGCCGGGCTTGTTGCGCATTGACCAGGTCTATGTCAATACCTCGCGGATTTTGAATCGCATTGAGGATTGCGTTCTTGGTGATTTCTGTGAAAACAATCCGTCGGATTTTCTTGTCGTTGAGGTCGAGCGCTTCTTTCAAATGCCATGAGATGGCTTCTCCTTCACGGTCCTCGTCGCTTGCCAGGTAAACGGTCTCTGCGTCCTCGGCTAACTTCTTCAGTTTTTGTATGACTTCCTTTTTGTCAGGGCTTATTTCATACGTGGGCTCGTAGTTATTTTCAATATCAATCGCATCTCCACCTTTCGGCAAATCGCGGATATGTCCCATGCTGGACGCCACCTTGAAATCCTTTCCCAGATAGCCTTCAATCGTTTTTGCTTTCGCAGGCGACTCAACAATTACGAGGTTTTTCGACATGTATGTAACGTTTCAAACGGATCAAATATCTGTAAATTTTTAAAAAATCAAATTTCAGATAGTAATATTGGACGTTTGAGCGTCATGAATTGGTCGCCGAAAACCATGGTATGCCCCGCTATTTACATTTAATGCGCCACACTCAAAGCGCTGAGAAACAAATCGGTCAGCGTGATGAAACACGTGAACTCACGCCTGAAGGCGTGAAGCAGGCACTGTTGATTGGAAATTATCTGTTTCAGCAAAAAATTTCGCCCGATTGCATCTTGTGCAGCCCAGCGGAGCGTGCAAAAGCGACAGCAAATCTCGTCAGCGACGCATTAAGACTCGATCCTGAGAAAGTAATTCCACAAGAAGAACTGTACGATGCATCGACACGAACGTTCTTTCAATTTGTTTGTGGCCTTGAAGATTATCGCAGCACGGTTGTCTGTGTGGCGCATAATCCGGCGATCTCTTATCTCGCAGAGTATCTAACCGGCGCGGAAATTGGTGACATGGTTCCTGGTGGACTAGCGATTATTCGATTTAACATCTCCTCCTGGAAGGAAGTAAGCCAGGGAAATGGTGAATTGGAAAACTACATCACGCCAGAAATGTTAAAGATCTAAATCAAGCTATGCTCAGCAAAGAGGATCTCCTTCGGAGCTTTGATCCCAATGGGCCAGGAATAGAAGGAAAGCTTTTCGGTTTTCCATTCTCACCCGAAAATTCTGAAGTTGTTATTGTGCCAGTGCCGTGGGATGTCACCGTGAGCTATCACGCGGGAGCTGCGCATGGGCCATCTGCCGTTCTGGAAGCGTCACGACAAGTGGATTCGTACTGGAAAGATGTGAGCGAAGTGTGGAAGCTTGGAATCAGTTTGATGGAGGAATCATACCCACTACTCCATACAAGCGAGCGCGTTCGTGAGCTTGCGCTGAAGCACATTCAGCGCGTCGAGCAGGGCCATTCGGTACCTTCGGACGATCCAGTGCTGGCGAAAGTCAACGAAGCGTGCGAAAATCTGAACATCTACGTCAAGGCGACGACTCAAAAATATCTGAAGGAAGGAAAATTGGTCGGGCTCCTCGGTGGCGATCACAGCACACCCCTGGGATTTCTGCGCGCGCTCAGCGAACAGCACAATCGCTTTGGAATTTTGCAGGTCGATGCGCACGCGGACTTACGAAAAGCGTATGAGGGATTCACCTATTCGCATGCGTCGATCATGTTCAACGCTTTGAAAATTCCGGCGGTCAACCGAATCGTACAGGTAGGAATCAGGGACTACTGCGACGAAGAAGTGAGCGTCGTCAAGCGCGCGATGGGACGCGTGGAAGTTTTCTACGACGATGATCTCAAAGCAAGATTATTCAAAGGAGAAAACTGGGACTCGATGTGCACGCAGATCGTCAATGCCTTGCCTGACCTCGTATACATAAGCTTCGATATCGATGGATTGGATCCAAAACTTTGTCCGGGTACCGGAACACCCGTCCCTGGCGGATTGGAGTTTCAGCAAGCTGCCTACCTCATCAAACGCCTCGCGCAATCCGGAAAAAAAATTATCGGTTTTGATTTGTGCGAGGTGGCTCCAGGATCCACGGATTGGGATGCAAACGTCGGCGCGAGAATGTTGTATCAACTGTGCAACTGGATGGGGGTTTCGAATGGGACGATTAAGAATTGAAAAATTGGAAGATTGAAAAATTGAAAGATTAGGTCCCTTGGGCCTTAATCTTCCAGTGTTGCAATATTTCAATCTTTCAATGTCCAAATTTTTCAACCTACAATCCTCCAATGTTCAAATTTTTCAATTTTTCAATCTTCCAATATTTCAACCTTTCAATCTCCCAAATTCTTCTAACTTTGCCCCCCGGCAAGCCGGCACGACCAGCTCCTGCTGAACTCCCCCAGGGCCGGAAGGCAGCAAGGGTAGGCGGTTGTAGCGGTGCGATGTTCGGTTTGCCATTTTTGATTTCTCTCTGATTATCAATCCCTAACTCTATAAATATTCATGAAATTTTTTATCGACACCGCTAACCTGAATGAGATCAAAGAAGCTTATGACCTGGGCGTCCTGGATGGCGTAACCACCAATCCTTCGCTGATGGCCAAAGAAGGCATCAAAGGAGCCGATAACATTCGCGGACACTATAAAGCAATCTGTAACATCGTTGACAATAATGTTAGCGCGGAAGTAATCGCGACTGACTTTGACAATATTATTAAAGAGGGAAAAGAATTGGCCAAGATCGACGACAAGATCGTGGTGAAAGTGCCGATGATTAAAGACGGCGTTAAAGCCCTTAAGAAATTTACGAGCGAAGGTATCCGCACGAATTGCACACTGGTGTTTTCGGCGGGCCAGGCTATCCTCGCGGCAAAAGCAGGCGCCAGCTACGTATCCCCTTTTATCGGCCGATTAGATGATATTTCTCAGGATGGTCTTGAGCTCATCGCCCAGATCCGCCTGATTTACAACAACTACGCTTACCAGACAGAAATTCTCGCGGCTTCGGTTCGCCACACGATTCACCTGATCAAGTGTGCTGAAATTGGCGCTGACGTAGCGACTTGTCCCTTGAGCGTTATCACTGCACTGTTAAAACATCCCCTTACCGACAGCGGACTGGAGAAATTCCTGGCCGACCACAAGAAGGTGAATGGATAAACTAGTTACCGGATGCCAGTTGCCGGAGCGAATTCGAAACCTTAAATTCGAAATTCTGAATTAAGCAATGTTTTCAACCGATCCGGTAGTACGAGTTCACGAAGCCAGCATTTTCCAGGACCTGAATAGTGTTCTGACCGATGTGAGTTTTCAAATTGAAAAAGGTGAGTTCGTTTACCTGGTGGGTCGCACAGGGTCGGGTAAGTCATCGCTCCTCAAGACGTTATACGCAGACCTCTCGCTTCGTTTGGGAGATATCAATGTCGCCGGGTTTGATATTCGCGGCATCCGCAGTTCACAAGTTCCATTGTTACGCAGAAAGCTCGGGATCATTTTCCAGGACTTCCAACTCTTCAATGACCGGTCGGTAGCCGACAACCTGTTGTTTGTGATGAAAGCCACCGGCTGGACAGACAGCACCAAGATGAAAGCGCGCATGCACGAAGTGCTGATGAATGTAGGACTTGGTTCTGTTGAAAAGAAAATGCCGCATCAACTTTCTGGTGGCGAGCAACAGCGCGTCGTGATCGCGCGCGCGTTGATTAATGAACCTTTGATCCTGTTAGCCGATGAACCCACAGGTAATCTTGATCCTGAAGTATCGTTGGGCATCATGAAAATATTCCAGCAGATCAACAAAAGCGGAACTGCCGTCTTAATGGCAACGCACAGTTATGGTCTGATCAAAAAACTCCCGGCACGCGTGCTGAAATGCGAGGAAGGTCGCGTCCTCGATTCTTCCAAAGATCAGTTTGAGTTAGCGGCGGAGCAGTTCCTTTAGTCAATTAACAATTAGCAATTAACAATTAACAATTAACAATTGGTGTGGCTTGGGGTGTGACGCTATGCTTGTTTGGTACTGGAGATGATAGCGTAAAGTATTTTGAGAAGAGCTTCGCAGTCGTTCAGCATGGATTGAGCGAGTTCTTTCTCAATAAGATTCGAGTCTCGAAGCAGTCTGATCCAATACTTCGTTTCTCTGGCTTCTTTGTAAGACGTCCCCAGTTTGTTGATGAAATCTTTTTTTGACACCGCACCCAGCGCTTCTTCCACATTGGCGCCAATTGAGGTTCCGCTTTTAAGTATTTGTGATGATAATTCGAACTCTCGGAGCTTCTTGGATAAATGCAAATGAAGGTTAACGATCCTAATGGCAAACGCAAATGACTTTGTTTGAATCACATTCTCTTTCATAACGGTTTTGGTTTAATGGCTAACAGACTATCTACAAACTGGCAATTGTACCAATTGTTAATTGTTAATTGCTAATTGTTAATTGCTAATTGATCAAATACTCCGCGCATCTTCCTTCACCGGCGCCGATTGCTCCAACTTATGCAATTGCTGATTGAGCAAGTCGATTCGAACCAATAGGTTGAGAACAAGCGCGTCTTTCACTTGCTGACTGGGACGATTCTTCATTTCGTCTTTTAGTACCATGTACATGGCTTCGAGTTGGTGAAAGTCCTGGGTGAATCCATTGAGGCCTTCGTTGCGTTGGAACTCATCGATCAACTCGACCTTCTCTGAAATCTGTTGCGTGTAGAATTCTTCAACATCATGAAACTCCTTCAAAGCAACATCTTCGCGGGGTTGCGCTTTCATCCTGGGGATAAGGAGATAAACCGAAAGTGCCATGAAGATCACAGCAGCTGCGCGCCACAAAACAACCGAGTTCCAAATGGAACGTTGCTTGCCAGGAAGCGCTGACTCAATCTTGTTCCAAATCTTTTCAGACGGCTCCTGGTCGTCGAATGCTTCCCGGTTTTTCCCGATAAAATCTTCCAGTTGATCTTTCATATCTCAAGTGTCTAAATTCCAATTATCAAATTACAAACCAAAAAGTCCACGGTCGACGGACCACAGTCCACGGTGTGTGAGTGTGGGTGTGTACATTTTAAAAAAAAATCACTAATCTCTAATCACCAATCAATCATCACCAATCTGCATTTCAAACCTCAGACCGATTAAGATCCTTCAACAACTCCCGTAGCTTTCCTTTCGCTCTATTCAACTGCGACTTCGACGTCGATTCTGATATCCCCATGATCTCAGCGATCTCCTGGTGATCGTAGCCTTCCAGTAAATATAGAGACAACACGGATCGGTAGCCATCGGGTAGCTGATGGATGGCGCGCTTCACGCGGTCAACCGTCAGATCATCGGCATACTCCGGGGGCGTTTCGGCTTCCGCAACATCCCACCGGTCATCATCGGGTATGGACTCATGCTTGCGCTTACTTACCAAATTGATCGCTTTGTTGATAACGATCCTTTTCAGCCACGCGCCAAACGCCGCATCTCCGCGATAGTTGTCCAGGCTCCTAAATGCGCTGATAAAGGCTTCCTGCAATACGTCTTCCGCATCGTCGGAATTACCAGTGATGCGAAAACCCACGTTGTACATCGCTTTCGAGTACAGTTTATAAACCTGGTAATAGGCAGTCCGGTCGCCCGCTCTGCATCGGGTGATCAGTTCCTCGTGTAAATTCAGTGCCGGTTGCTCCAATCCAGTTTATCCTGTGCCTAAAGACAAGGTAGGGAGAAAAAGGTTGCATGGGGAGCCACTGGCCTCTGGCTGCTGGCTACTGGCTGCTTGCAGATGCGAGAAGCTACAAGTTTACAAGCAAGGAACTAGCTGCCACAGGCACTGGCCTCTAGCCACTGGCTGCTGGCTACTGGCAGATGCGAGAAGCTAGAAGTTTGCAAGCAAGGATGGATGCTTTCAGCCAAAGGCTAGAAGCTAGTAGCTTACGAGCCGCAAGCCAGTAGCCAGAGGCCAGTAGCCATAGGCCAGCAGCCAAAGGCCAGAGCCAGTAGCTCCTATCACTTAACCAAATTGAGTGGATTCTTGAGCCCCGAGTATTCGATCAGCTCCACACCGGCGCTGCCGATGAACATTTCGGCGTCAATTTTCAGGGGAATGCGGTTCTTATCGTCGGAGAACCACGCCGTTACGGAGTTTTCGCCATCGAACAATTTGTTCTTGGGCATCACCGGTTTGAACACCAAGGCACGAACTTTACCAACCTTGAGCTTTACAACAGATTTCCCTTTGTATATAATGTTCATGCTGTAGAACTCGTCTTCAAAAAATCCCTTTATGTTAACGGTGTCGCCTGGCTTTAGTGTTGAAAAGTCCATCACCCTTAAGTAAAGGAAGCCGCTGATCATATCGCGCACATGCGGAGGGCCTTCATAGTATTTTGGGTCCTTGAGTTTGCCCGTCTTGTTGTTGAGAACTTTCACTTCAATCTTCTGGTTGGGATGATCGAAGTTCGTCCACTCATCTTTCTTGTAGCGACCTTCACGGATCTTTCGATAGAATTGATGTGGCACCAACGCCGCCGTGTCGACATAGGCGCCCCACTGATCATCAACATCGGCAACCCAGTCGACCATACCGACGGTTTTGCCATAGACGTCTACTTTGAAGCACTCGCGGTCGTTTACTTTATAATAGGTTGGAGCAATTTGGGCTTTACCTTTTCCGACGGTAAATATTCCAAAGGTCATCTTGAAGCTGATCACCTCGCCCCGCGTGAAGCTGGGATTCCGGACAGACGGATATATTTCGCTCCGCTGGCTGATGAAACCACAGAGCGACAAGAGTACAATCAAAGCAATCCCTGACCTTTTCATACCTTTTTCAAATGTACATAAGGAAGTTTATCCGAATGTAAACGGAGAAAGAAATTCAAAGGGTGTGCCAGATTGCCTTAAACTGAAACGCTGTTGTCCCGGAGGGCATCATTGAGGGATGTCTTCTTGTCCGTGCTTTCTTTGCGCTTGCCGATAATCAGCGCGCAAGGGACTTGAAAATCGCCGGCCGGGAATTTTTTGGTGTAGGATCCCGGGATAACCACGGAGCGCTCAGGAACATAGCCTTTGTACTCCACCGGCTGGGGACCGGTAACATCTATGATTTTAGAGCTCGACGTCAGCACGACGTTTGCGCCCAAAACTGCCTCTTTGCCAACACGAATACCTTCCACGACAATGCATCTGGATCCGATAAAAGCATTGTCTTCTATGATGACCGGGGCCGCTTGAACAGGTTCGAGAACACCCCCGATACCCACACCGCCGCTCAGGTGGACATTCTTTCCGATCTGTGCGCAGCTACCTACCGTTGCCCAGGTATCGACCATGGTTCCTTCGTCTACATACGCGCCGATATTGACGTACGACGGCATCATGATCACTCCTTTATTTAAGAATGATCCGTGACGGGCGATGGCGTGGGGCACAACCCGGACGCCGAGGGCCTTATAGTTGGATTTCAATTTGATTTTGTCATGGAATTCGAAAGGGCCTACCTCGATCACCTCCATTTGCTGAATAGGGAAATAGAGAATCACCGCTTTTTTCACCCACTCATTTACCTGCCAGCCATTGGTAATCGGCTCAGCTACACGAAGTTCACCTTTATCCAATTGATCAACCACGGAACGGATGGCTTTCTGGTTATCGGGGGATTGCAGGAGGGAACGGTCGTCCCAGATTTTTTCAATGAGTTGCTTCAATTCCATTATCTTAGTTTTAAATCGACATGCAAGAAAGAAAAAAAAGGAGAATAGTCATCGCTTCAATCCTGAAACCCATTGACGACACGCGCATGTTCGAAAAAATTGGGCAAACACTCGCTAGCCGCGACGAAGTTCACATTGTTGGATACCCGAGCAAGAACTTTCCCTCCTTTTCTGATGTCCACTTTCATCCGTCGAACCGCTTTGAGAGAATCAGTGTCTCGCGATTGCTCGTTCCCATTCAAGTTCTACGGAAGATATTTTCTTTTCGGCCGTCCTTATTGATCGTTACGACGCACGAACTGTTGGGTATTGCCTTGATCGCGAAACTGTTTCTCCCGTTGAAAATCATTTACGACGTGCAGGAGAACTACTTTAGGAATTTACTGTACACCAAATCATACCCCTTCTTCATTCGCTGGCTCCTGGCCATTTATGTTCGGACGATCGAATGGCTCTCGCACCCTTTCATCAACCAGTTCTTCCTCGCGGAACGAGCCTACCAATCGGAGATCTCTTTTATTCCCGAAAAAAAGTCCATTGTTCTTGAAAACAAGTACAAGGGTACCACGAAGTCTGTTCAACGAAATCTCAAAGACGGCATTCGATTTCTTTTCTCTGGAACCCTGGCGGAATCCACCGGCGTGTTCACTGCGATCGAGTTGGCAAAGCAATTCTTTGAGTTAGACCATCGCATAACCTTAACCATTGTTGGCCACTGCGCACATGCCGAAACACGGCGAAAGCTTTCGTCGCTGTTAACCGACAAGCCTTACATCACCTTGTTGGGAGGCGATGCACTTGTACCGCATCAAGACATCCTGCGTGAAATTGAAATTGCTCATGTTGGTATCATCGCCTATCCACGCAATCCTTCCACGGAGAACTCGATGCCCACCAAACTCTACGAGTACCTCGCCTTGCAGTTGCCTATTCTATTGATTGATCACGCGTCCTGGAAAACGTTTTGTGCACCCTTCAATGCCGCCGTAACCTTTAAGCCATCGGGCATCCAGCCTGCTGCTATCCTCCAGGAGATCCGCCAGAAATCCTTCTACACCGCCGCGCCGTCTGACGTACTGTGGGCAAATGAAGCCCAGAAGCTACTCGCTGCAACACTCTGATTTTCAATAAGTCATACTTTTTCAAATTTAAATTTTCTAAATAATTTTTTAGACTACTCTAAACTTTTATTTTTACATATCTGTTAATCCTTGTGTATGCTGAGTTATACGGAAGAAAACTACCTGAAAGCGATCTACCACTTATCTGAGAGCGGCAGCAAAGCCGTGCTCACCAACGAGATTGCGGAGATCATGAACACGAAGGCAGCTTCGGTTACCGACATGATCAAAAAACTCTCCGGTAAGAGCCTCATCTCCTACGAAAAATACTACGGTGTAAAAATCACGAAGCAAGGAAAGGCTGAAGCGCTGATGGTTATCCGCAAGCATAGGCTGTGGGAAACGTTCCTGGTAGAAAAACTTCAATTTCATTGGGACGAAGTACACGATGTCGCAGAACAATTGGAACACATCCAGTCGCCTTTGTTGATCGAGAAACTTGACAAGTTTTTGGAGTATCCAACGGTCGATCCCCACGGGCATCCAATCCCCGACAAGAATGGAAAAATCGCCGAAGTCCGCCGTGTACCCTTAACAGAATGCACAGGCAAAAAGAATGTGGTCGTCCGTTCGGTGAAAGATGTGAAGGACAGTTCAACCTCCCTCCTTCAATACCTCGACAAGATCGGTGTTTACATTGGCGCCACCCTTACCATTCTCGAGAAAGTGGAATTCGATGGCTCGCTTGAACTGGCCATCGACGGTAAAAAGAAAGTATTCATATCGCGGGAAGCCGCGCAAAATCTTTTGGTCACTGAATAAATGAATCAACAAAAAAACGATACCACCCTTATACTGACCATCATTCAGATTCTATTGATCGGATCATTGCTGATACTGGTATCGTGCGAAGTCTTCGAACCCAATGCTCCGGCATCCAATGAATTGTTAGACGGACCCATCGACGGTCTTACCGAAGCAGAAAGTCTTCAGTTCATGAAAGGTGATGTCGCCTTCAACGATGATGTCTTTACTACTACCAATGGACTTGGTCCGCTGTTCGTGGCAACCTCGTGTGGAAGTTGCCACCCTGGCGATGGAAAGGGTCATCCCTTTACAACCCTCACCCGCTTTGGTCAGGTTGATGAAAGTGGAAATGCCTATTTGGATCTTGGCGGCCCTCAACTCCAGAACAAAGCGATACCAGGTTATTACCCGGAGACAATTCCCGCCGGAGCAACTTCAACCCAACTCACACCGCCGGCGAACACGGGTCTTGGATTTATTGATGCGATAACAGATGCCGATATCTTATCGTGGGCCGATCCCACGGATGCGAATAGCGACGGTATCAGCGGCGTAGCCAACTGGATTCACATGAAGGATTACCTGGAAGCTCGTCCAGGAAGTATTGAACAGAATGAAAAGTATGTGGGCCGCTTCGGAAAGAAAGGCGCTGCCTATAATCTACTGCATCAAACCGCCGGCGCTTACAACCAGGATATCGGAATAATATCAACGTATGAAAAGGTTGACCCTTACTCCGGACTGGAAGCCGATCCGGAAATCACCGATCAGAAAATTCTCGATGTAGTCTTCTATCTGAAAACATTGAAAGCTCCCCTTCCTCGCGAACAATCCAATGCGATACTGGAAGGTCAGGAAATATTCTCAACCATCGGATGTGATAAGTGTCATCGTCCACAGTTCACAACAGGTACATCGCCTATTCAGGGTCTGGCAAACAAAACCATTTATCCTTACACCGATCTCCTGCTTCACGACATGGGACCAGACCTCGATGACGGATATACTGAAGGATCAGCAAAAACTTACGAATGGAGAACGCCACCGCTCTGGGGCCTGGGACTTTCAAAGAACTCGCAAGGCGGACAATACTTCCTGCTTCACGACGGACGCGCAACCAGTATTGAGCAAGCCATACTACTGCACGGAGGCGAAGCGTCGACAATACGCGAAAACTATCAAGGCCTTGCTGAAAGTGAAAAACAAAAACTGGTAGCGTTCCTCGAAAACCTGTAACTATGAACAGACGAGAATTCGTAACACAAACCTGCATGTACTGCCTCTCGGGCGGCGTGATCTCTTCTGTGCTCTCCAGTTGCCAGTCGACACACTACGTGGCGGGAACGATCGAGCCGAAAGGTCTTTCGGTGCCGGCATCGGAATTCACGTACATCAAAAAGGAAGAAACCCTTCAGCGTCAGTTCATCATCGTTCACCACGATAAACTGGAAGCACCGATTTACCTATACAAGCTAAATGACAATTCATATTCAGCACTTTGGATGAAATGCACGCACCAGGGCGCGGAACTTCAGGCATCGGGCGATCATTTGCATTGCCCCAGTCATGGAAGCGAGTTCGATAAGAATGGAAAAGTGACGCAAGGTCCCGCAGACAAGAACCTTCGCTCCTTTCCAGTCACGGTGAGCGGCGACAAAATATTGATCGACTTATCATGAAAGTAAAAGGATCCATACTGCTGGCTTTCGTTTCAACGCTGATGGTGTTGAGCCAGGAGTCCTTTGCTCAAATTGACTCTACCTTATTGAGACGAACCCCTACCGACACCAGCAAGATCCTGTTGAATATGGATGCTGTTTACAATCGTCCATTCCTGTCCGTTGGAAAACTTCCCGTATCGGTTGGCGGTTATGTCGAAGCGAACTGGCAACACCTGGGAACCGACGGCGTCTCCGAAGGGCATCAGTTTCAAATGCGGCGTCTGACATTATTCATTGCCTCGAGCATTTCACGGCGCATCAAGTTCTTATCTGAAATCGAATTTGAAGATGGCACCAAGGAAATCAACATTGAGTTTGCTTCTTTGGATTTCGAAGTTCATCCCTTGCTCAACTTCAGAGGCGGTGTGGTGATGAATCCGATCGGCGCGTTCAACCAAAATCACGATGGTCCCAAGTGGGAGTTCATTGACCGGCCGATCTCCGCGACTCAAATGCTTCCGGCTACCTGGAGCAATGTAGGCTTTGGTCTCTATGGAAAACTGTACAAAAACGATTGGGTCTACGCTTACGAAGCATACCTCACCAACGGCTTTGACGATACCATCATCAGCAACGCCGAGAACAAAACATTCCTTCCAGCCGCCAAATTAAATCCGGATCGGTTTGAAGAAAGCTTCAATGGCGTTCCACTCGTAACGACCAAAGTAGCGCTGAGAAATAAAAAGCTTGGCGAGCTTGGCCTCTCGTACATGGGTGGCGTGTACAACAAATTCCAGGAAGACGGCCTCACCCTCGACGAGAAAAGAAATTTGAATGTGTGGGCCATCGACTTCAATACATTTATTCCGGTTACCAGCACCTACATTAAAACAGAATGGGCCTTTGTCAGTGTTGATGTTCCCGAAACTTACACGCAACAATATGGTAACAAACAGGCGGGCGGATTCGTGGATCTTGTTCAACCAGTAATTCAGAAAAGCATTTTTGGATTTGAGCAATCGGTCATCAACGCGGTGTGTCGTTTTGAATATGTTGACTGGAACCGCGAAGCGTTTAAAGAAACCGGAGAAAAAATCCGCGAAGATATTATTGCCATTGTGCCGGGTTTAAGTTGGAGACCGACACCTCTTACGGTTATCCGACTAAACTACCGGTACCATTGGCAAACGGACATGTTTGGAAATCCTCCGTCGAAGACGGCGGGTTTTCAATTTGGATTCTCATCGTACTTCTAATCAGGGCTGAAGAGAGATATGGAAAAAACTATTGCGAGTAAATCATTGAGTGAAGTTCACGCGAGCATTGATGTGAGCAAGCGCAAGGGCTGGAGGAAAGTGCTGGCGTTTTTAGGTCCGGCCTACCTCGTGAGTGTTGGCTACATGGATCCGGGAAACTGGGCCACCGATATCGCCGGCGGAGCTAAGTTTGGATACACCTTGATTTGGGTGCTGCTGATGTCGAACCTCATGGCGTTGCTGCTACAAAGTCTCAGCGCGCGACTGGGTGTTGTTCGCCAACTCGACCTTGCACAAGCTTCGCGGAATACCTACAACCCTAAAGTCAACTTTTGCTTGTGGATACTCGCGGAGATTGCAATCGCAGCCTGCGACCTCGCGGAAGTTTTGGGGATGGCCATTGGACTTCAATTGCTTTTCGGCCTTCCGTTGATCTGGGGCGTGAGCCTCACCGTTCTCGATACACTCCTACTGTTACTGCTTCAGAGTTACGGTATGCGCAAGATTGAGCTCTTTATTATAGCGTTAGTCGCCATTATCGGAGGTGCTTTTGTCATTGAGATGATTTTGGCGAAACCTGCCGTGGACCAATTGGTAACAGGATTCATTCCCTCTCTTCCAAACGACGAAGCACTGTACATTTCCATTGGTATTATCGGCGCGACGGTGATGCCGCACAACCTTTACCTTCACTCCTCGCTGGTTCAGACCAGAAGGATTGACAACAGCGAAAAAGCAATCTGGTCTGCCATCAAATACAACTTCATTGATTCAGCCATCGCCCTGAACGCGGCTTTCTTTGTCAATGCTGCCATCCTTGTTTTAGCAGCTGCCACCTTTTACCAGGCAGGTATGTATGCCGTGTCGGATATTCAGGATGCGTACAAGTTCCTCGCGCCGATGCTGGGAACCAAATGGGCCTCGCTCCTTTTTGGTATTGCCTTGGTTGCTGCCGGACAAAGTTCCACCATCACCGGAACCCTGGCGGGACAAATTGTAATGGAAGGATATCTGAACTTGCGCATCGCGCCATGGCTTCGCCGGTTGATCACCCGAATCATCGCCATCATCCCTGCATATGCTGTTATTCTTATTTATGGTGAAGGTGAAACCGGATCTTTGTTGGTATTCAGTCAGGTAGTATTGAGTCTTCAACTTGGATTCGCCATCATTCCGCTCATTCATTTTACCAGTGATCGAAACACCATGGGTGTGTTCACGATCAAGCTGTGGATGAAAATCGCTGCGTGGTTGATCACGCTGGTGATCGTATCGCTGAACATAAAGCTTGTGTTGGGCGAAATCAGTGGTTGGCTTGCAGACGCCGGCGACCAGGGGTGGATCATCTGGGTAACGGTTGTACCCTTTTGCATCGCGGCGTTTGGATTGCTGCTATACATTACCTTTAAGCCCTGGGTTGAAAAACAAATGGAACGCAAAAGCCGGATACCGCACGGTACTGCACGACAACTGGAAAACCTGGACCGCCCGGTTTACAGTCGTATTGCCATCTGCATTGACTTCAGCAAGATGGACACAACCGCCATCCGCAGCGCGATTGCCCAGGGTGGCCCACAGGCCAGGTACCTGCTGATCCACGTGGTGGAAACAGCCGGCGCGATGGTTTATGGAAGCGATATTGAAGACCTCGAATCCAAAGAGGATCGGGAGGAACTTCAGAAATATCAAGAACAAATTGCGGCTATCGGATTTCATGCCGACATCCAAATCGGTTATGGCAATCCCAGACGAACAATTCCCGTGCTGGTGAAAGATTTTGATGCTGACCTGCTGGTGATGGGCGCGCACGGACACCGGTTCCTTCGCGACTTGATTTTTGGAACAACCCTCGATGCCGTTCGCCATCGCATTACTATCCCGCTGTTGATCGTAAGGGAAGGTTAAGCGTTAACCGTTATCCGTGGGTGTGGGTTTTGTGCATGTTTTCTATTTTCTTTGAGAGCACTAAAAACTAACACACCGTGCCCTTGCCCACGGATAGCGATTAACGGATAACGGATAACGAAAAAGATGACAGACACTATTGTCGCACTCGCCACAGCCCAGGGAATTTCAGCGATTGCCGTAATCCGATTATCGGGTAAGGACTGCATTGAGCTGACGGACAAAGTATTCAAAGGCAAGAAACTCAGCGAGCAACCTTCTCATACCCTTCACTTCGGAACGATCAAGGATGGAGAAACTACCATCGACGAAGTATTGATCTCCATTTTCCGCGAACCGAACTCCTTCACGAAAGAAAACAGCGTTGAGATTTCTTGTCACGGTTCACCTTTCATTGTAAAGGAAATCATTAAGGTTCTCTTGAAACAAGGCGCACGACTGGCAGAGCCGGGAGAGTTTACAAAACGTGCATTTTTAAATGGACGGTTCGACCTGGCACAAGCTGAAGCGGTCGCGGACCTGATCAATGCCGAGACCGACAACGCCCGACAAGCCGCCTTGAATCAAATGCGCGGAGGATTCTCCCGGGAGATCAATCATCTAAGGGATGAGCTCATTCACTTCGCTTCCCTGATTGAACTCGAACTGGATTTCGGAGAAGAGGATGTTGAGTTCGCCAAGCGCGATGACCTGAGACAGCTTATCATCAAGATTCAATCTTACCTTTCTTCGTTGATCCAGTCGTTTGACCAAGGTAATGTGATCAAGAATGGTGTGCCGACGGTGATTGCCGGAAAACCCAACGCTGGCAAATCTACTTTGCTCAATGTCTTGTTGAATGAAGAGAAAGCCATCGTCTCCGACATCCCCGGCACAACCCGCGATGTCATCGAGGATGAAATGGTATTGGGCGGAATCAACTTCCGCTTTATCGATACCGCCGGACTCCGCGAAACGAAAGATGTGATCGAAGCCATCGGTGTGGAACGTACACGCGACCGGATGAAGAAGGCGTCACTCATCGTTTACCTTTTCGATCTCTCCAACACTACCTTCGAACAAATTCGCGAGGAGATCGAAGGATTGGAAAAGCTGGAGATACCCTATGTTAAAGTTGGAAACAAAGTCGACAAGGCAGAACCAGCGCTATTAAAGAAACTCGGCCGCGAAGGATTCATTTTCATTTCTGCGTCCCAGCACACCAATATCGACCAGTTGAAGGAGAAGCTTTTCTCCTTCTTTGCCGTGAACAGCGTAAAGACCGGCGATGTACTGGTGACAAACTTGCGTCACTACCAGAACCTAGTTCAAACCAATGAATCACTGGAAAGAGTTTTAGAAGGGATGGGCACAGGAGTTACCGGTGATTTTTTGGCGATGGATATCCGGCAATCACTTCACTACCTTGGAGAGATCACCGGCGCGATCACGACGGATGACCTGCTGGCAAATATATTCTCGAAGTTTTGTATCGGGAAATGAGATACCTCAACATCCCTAAGAAAATCAACTCAACACATTAGGAATCAGTACGTTACTTAAGTAACACTCAGACTTGCTCAGCAATTCTTAGGGTTATTTAGGTCTTTTTTGTTGCTAGTTTGTTGCTCGAGTTTTTGAGCGTCAGGCGTGAAACAAAAAATGAGGTCGACCGGGGAGCTGATGGCACATGCTGTCACTCTCTGACACAGGTAGACACATATAGACACGTACTGACACATGAGCTCAAACATCAAAATCCAAAAGAATTGTGAGTTCTGCGGCAATGAATTTACCGCGAGAACGCTCTACACCAGGTATTGCTCCAAGTCCTGCAACAAAAAGCATTACAAGCAGCTGTTGCTGCAAGAGAATCTTAAAATCGAGGATACTCAGGAGAACATAAAGATCTCTCCGACTGAAATCCTTAAGAACACCTCGCAAGACTATTTTGAAATCAATGAGGCTGCGCAAATCATGCGAGTCAGTCGAAGAACTCTTTATCGACTAATCGAAACCAAAAAGCTTAAGAAGAAAAAGCTAATGTCAAGAACGATCATCCTGAAGGATGACATTAAATCATTTTTTGCAAAACAATAATTACTGCCATGAAAAAGAAAGAAGTAAAAAGAAAAGAACCGGTGAAGTTGAGACAACGTGAGTTGGCAAATGGCAACTATACATTGTATCTCGATATGTATTGGAAAGGTCAGCGTGAATATGACTACTTGAATCTATATGTAAAGAAATCAAACAACGCTGCAGATAAGGAACAGAACAATAATACTTTGCTTTTGGCTGATCAAATCAGAGCTCAACGAGTTCTCGATCTCCAATCAGGTAAGTACAAAATGAAACAGATCAAAACAGGTGTCAGTTTTCTCAAGTACTTCAATAAGCTGAAAATTGATCGGCTAAACAGTAAGGGAAATTATGGGAACTGGGATAGCGCTGAAAAGCATTTGCTAGTTTTCACGAAGGGGAAAGACCTAACAATTGAAGACGTTGATGAGACTTGGTTGCTAGGTCTGAAACACTATTTATTGAATGAGGCTAAAAAGCCTAGCGGAGATAAGCTGAAACAAAACTCAGCCCTCTCCTATTTTAATAAAGTCAAAGCTTCGCTGAAACAGGCTTTTGAGGAAAAGTATATCCGCGAAAATCCCGCTCTTCGCGTTCGAGGAATTAAAGCTGGTGAAACAAAAAGAGAATTCCTCACATGGGAAGAAGTCGAAATGATATCCAAAACAGAATGTGATGTACCGAGTCTTAAAACTGCTTTTCTGTTTAGTATTTTAACTGGACTCCGCTGGTCAGATATAGTGAAGATGACATGGTCAGAAGTTCGCGGAAGCAATAAAGAAGGATGGCATATTAGATTTCAGCAACAAAAAACCAAAGACTTTGAAGCCCTTCCTATAACAAATCAGGCGCGTGATCTCCTTGGCACTAAAGGTGCTCCTGATGATAAGGTATTTGTTGGTCTCAGATATAGTGCATATGTGAACGTTGCATTACAACGTTGGATGCAAAAATCCGGAGTGGACCGATATATCACGTTTCACTGTGGCCGTCATACTCATGCGACACTCCTACTAAATCAAGGGGTTGACATTTATGTTGTCTCAAAACTTTTGGGTCACAAGAACATCAAGACAACCGAGATTTATGCAAAGGTTTCAAATGCCAAAAAGAATGAAGCGGTTAACAAAATTCCAAAACTCGATCTAGCACGCGCAATTAATTAATGTATGGAAATCAAATCATTTAAGCCCAAAGGATTCGTGAGCTACTTCAAGCACCTTATTGAAAGAAGAACGCATGAGAAGTTAAATTGCTTTAACTATGATGTCACGCTGAAACATCTAGAGGCGTATTCCAACAGAAAAGACATTGGTTTCAATGTCTTGACAACTGAATGGTTTGAAGAATTTAAAGAGTATTTATCCAATGCAAAGGGATTAAGGTCGCAAAAGAAACTCGGTCACAACTCCGTCAACAGTTATTTTGCAATCCTAACCGCAGTGGCAAAAGAAGCTGCGAATGATGGTTTCATCGATCACAAAATTGTCAATGCTATCGTAAACGCTGGCCCGCGAAAAAAATCAAATCAACTTATACTCAGGTTTGATGAAATTCAAAAGCTTGCCGATGCTCCGTGCCATCCAACAGATCTCAAGAAGGCATTTTTGTTCAGTTGCCTAACAGGAATCCAATGGAAAGATATCGATGCCTTAAAATGGAAACACATTGTTATAAATGAAAAGGATGAGTGGTTAGTCATCATAGAAAACGGAGGACAAAGGACTTCAGTCCCCATAAGCATTCAAGCTCGACAACTATTAGGCGTAGGTGGTCATGCCGATCGGAAGGTTTTTAACCTTCGCTACACTGCGGCCCTCTGTGTGAATCTGAATAAATGGGCGTTGAGGGCAGGCATCACTCGAAACATTAAATTTCATACAGCAAGGCAATCGTTTGGAAAATTGTTGCTGGATCAAGGAGTTGACATTGAGTTAATATCAGAGCTTCTCGGACACAAACATCTGAAAACGACCGCAAAATTCTTGTCAGCGGAAATTATTAAACCCGAAGTCACAAGCAACTATCTTCGGACCTTCATAGTTTGATTAGCGGCCTCTTTTCGAATCTCGTGGATTGTTTTCACTCTGCGAGATTCGACCCAGGCTAATAATTCTGATTTCTTAAACATGATCTTCTTCCCGTGCTTGTAGTGCGGAATTATTTTTTCTGATGTCTTTTCGTAGATGGTATTGACGGCAAGGTTAAGCAAGGCTGCTGCTTCCTGAATATTTATTAGTGTGGACTGGTTTTCGGTCGTGACCTTGTCTTCGGCCAATATTTCTTTAAGGGTTTCCTTGAGCAGAGATTTAAACTCATCCCGGCTGAATTGAAATATCATCGGTGAATCCATAAGCTTCAATCATTTACATCACGAATTTGAGATCCTCGATCAGGAAAAGCTACACAGTTGGTAGCCACCTTGGGAAGAAAAATCGGGGCTAGCAGCCTTGAAATCGACTAAAATCATGAAATTCTATAAGCTCAAACGACAATTATATAATGGTCGGCAATTCAAATTGGCGATCTTTGTCGAACCTATGACAACTCTATACATCAAGAACATGGTATGCAACCGATGCATTATGGTTGTTAAGCAGGAATTGGAAAGGCATGGCCTTCATCCTGAAAAAGTCTCACTGGGAGAAGTCACGATAAAAGAAGATAGTTTGACTGATGACCGGCAGAATAAGCTAGATGCTTCTCTTGTGAACCTCGGCTTCGAGCGAATTGATGATCGAAAGGCACGTCTTATTGAATCAATCAAAAATAAGATCATTCAGATGATTCATCATTCCGATAAAGTTGATCTGAAAGTAAACTGGTCTACCCTTCTGTCTGAAGAAATGCACTACGAATACAATTATTTAAGCAACCTCTTTTCGAGTGTTGAAGGAGTAACTCTTGAACAATACATTATCAAGCAAAAAATAGAGAAAGTTAAAGAACTGCTTTTTTACGATGAGCTTAGTTTAAGCGAAATCGCGGATAAGCTTGGGTATAGTAGTGTCGCACACCTCTCGGGTCAGTTTAAAAAAATAACTGGCTTCACTCCTTCTGAAATGAAAAAGTCCCGCGACATTGACCAAAACAGAAAACCGCTCGACTCAATTTCTTAAAACTCTGTAAGTCTTTCCGGTTATTTTATAAAATCAAATAACCTCGATCTCTCGTTCTTTGATTTATAAAATCAAGTTTATGGCATCGGAGATTTCAATAAGAGGAATGGTTTGTGAACGGTGCATCTCTGTCATCAGGGAAGGCATCGCTAATCTTGGATATGAAGTAGCTAAGGTCAGTCTGGGCAAATTGTCCCTCACTACTGATATAGATAAACAGGACTATGCTCGCATTGAACAATTCCTGATTGAAAATGGATTCGAAATGATTTCAAATCGACAAGTTAGGCTTGTCAGCCAAACCAAGGAATTAATCAATGAGGTATTTGCGCAGAACGTTAAGTATGAGGCAAAGCTGAAATTCTCCGCTCTTCTCTCAGAAAGGTTACACATGAACTATGATTCGATCAGCGAGTTGTTCACGGAACTTGAGGGGATTACGTTGGAAAAATATATTATTACAAAACGACTCGAAAAGGTCAAAGAACTTCTTGTTTACACTGAATTCACTCTGACTGAGATCGCGTATGTCACAGGCTTTAGCAGTATCAACCACCTCTCCAGACAGTTCAAAGAACTGACAGGTTTTTCACCTTCACATTTCAAAGAGATCAGATCTACAAAGCAAAAGCTGTCTGGCAAAGTCAACGCCAATCTTTAAATCATATAAACCTTACCCTGAAAAGTGCAAATCACTGCGAGAGTTGTACGCGTTAATTGCACTATGATAACAAAGATTTACAAAGCAATGATAGTAGCCGGAAGCGTAACTGCAATGGTCATTATTACCTACTATCTGAATTTTCCCATTGATATGAAATCCATCAGGCTTTTTTTAAAAACGAAGATGCATGTCCGTTAAAATCCTTTCAAGTCTTTCGAGGATATGTCGGAAATCATATAAATGAAAGCGGCTAAAGTATAAAACCAAAAAAGTCCCGCAGGCGTATTATTGTAGAATGTAAAGACAAACGAAAATGTCAGCAGCAGAAATAGAAGTCAAGAAAGCCGCCAACGGCCAATATAAAAAAGAAACTTTTCCAGTTCTGGAAATGACTTGTGCCGCTTGTGCGGTGAGTGTTGAGTCAATGTTAAAGTCAACAGCGGGAGTCAAAGATGCAAGTGTCAACTATGCGAATCAAACGGCCTCGGTGGAGTATGATGCAAAACAAACGAAGCCATCTGACCTACAGAACTCCGTTAGAGCTATTGGTTACGATTTGGTTGTCGATGTTGAAGATCCACAAGCCGTTCAAGAAGAAGCGCAGCGGAAACACTATGAAGCTGTTAAGCAACGAACAATTTGGTCTATAATCCTTTCAATACCAGTGGTCGTAATAGGAATGTTCTTCATGGACATGCCATTTGGTTCATACATCTCAATGGCATTGACTGCGCCAGTGGTATTTTATTTTGGGCGCAACTTCTTCGTTAACGCCTGGAAGCAAGCCAGACATGGCAAAGCTAACATGGATACGCTTGTAGCTCTGTCTACAGGAATTGCATTTGTATTCAGTGTTTTCAATACCCTCTTCCCAGACTTCTGGCATTCGAGGGGCATGCATGCTCACGTATACTTTGAGGCTGCTGCGGTTGTTGTTGCATTCATTTCGCTTGGAAAGCTTCTGGAGGAAAAAGCGAAGTCAAATACTTCCTCTGCTATAAAGAAATTGATGGGGTTGCAGCCAAAGACGGTTAGAGCAATCATCGATGGCGTTGAACAAGAGATTCCCATTGCCGTTGTCAAAGTAGGATACAAGATTTTAGTAAGGCCGGGTGAAAAGATTCCTGTTGATGGAGTTGTTGCCAGTGGTTCATCTTTTGTAGATGAAAGCATGATCTCCGGTGAACCCGTTGCTGTTGAAAAGAAAGCAGGTGAGAAAGTTTTTGCCGGAACAATTAACCAAAAAGGAAGCTTTCAATTCGAAGCTGAAAAGGTGGGCGGGGACACTGTCCTTGCACAAATCATCAAAATGGTTCAGCAAGCTCAAGGCAGCAAAGCTCCTGTTCAAAAGCTTGTCGATAAGATCGCTGGAATCTTTGTCCCAATAGTTATTGGTATTGCTATCCTAACATTCATTACGTGGATGGTTATCGGTGGTGATAATGCGTTCACACATGCGTTGTTGAATTCAGTTACAGTTCTGGTGATCGCATGTCCTTGCGCTCTTGGTCTCGCCACACCTACTGCAATCATGGTCGGTGTTGGTAAAGGGGCAGAAAATAATATTCTGATTAAAGATGCAGAAAGTCTTGAACTTGCCCACAAAGTAAATGCAGTTATCCTGGACAAGACCGGTACCATCACAGAAGGCAAACCAGTTGTTACTGACCTAGTATGGGATTCAAGCCAAGGGACTTCAAAACAAAAGCAAATTCTATATACGCTTGAGTCGCATTCAGAGCATCCGCTGGCTGACGCTGTGGTGGCCAATTTGAAAATCGAATCAGTCACATCGATCACGCTAGATAAATTTGAAAGTGTTACTGCCCGTGGCGTGAAAGGCGCTATCGATTCCCAAACATATTTTGTAGGAAACAGGAAGCTGCTTGATGAAAACAGAATCAATATTTCTGACCATATCGCTGATCTCGCGTCAAGACTTCAATCTGAAGCAAAAACGGTTGTGTATTTCTCAGACAGCGCTAAAGTGCTAGCTGTAATTGCAATCGCTGATAAGATAAAAGTAACATCCAGAGCTGCGATTGAGGCACTTCAAGCGAAAGGAATCGATGTGTACATGCTGACAGGGGACAACGATCAAACTGCCAGGGCGGTCGCAAACCAGGTTGGATTGAAACATTACAAAGCTGAGGTGCTACCATCTGATAAAGCCGAGTTCGTAAAAGAACTTCAGTCGAAAGGCAAAGTCGTTGCTATGGTGGGCGATGGAATTAATGACTCTCATGCATTGGCTCAGGCTGATGTTAGCATAGCGATGGGCAAAGGTTCTGACATTGCTATGGATGTGGCTAAGATGACGCTCATCACATCTGATCTGATGTCCATTCCAAAGGCATTGAATCTGTCAACGAAGACAGTGAGAGGAATCAAGCAGAATCTGTTCTGGGCATTCATTTACAATGTAATCGGAATTCCATTGGCTGCAGGCGTTCTTTATCCAGTGAACGGCTTCCTACTTGATCCAATGATCGCTGGCGCTGCAATGGCATTAAGTTCGGTTAGTGTTGTTGGAAATAGTTTGAGACTAAAGGCAGCAAAAATCTAGAATCAAATTCTAACCCCGATACTTGTGAAACTACACCTCATCGCATTCTTATTGTTGGCTTCGGTCAGCTCCTTCGGTCAATCTTTGACTTCCAGGCAATCGAAGTCAATCGACTCTCTTTTCACGAATTGGAATTCATCGCAAAAGCCAGGCGTTGCTGTCGCAGTCGTTAGGAATGGAGTTGAAATCTATTCGCACACCTACGGAATGGCTGATACCAAGGTAGGTGTTAAGGTTGATAATCATACTCCCTTCTGGATTGCTTCCGTATCCAAACAGTTCACGGCAATTGGAATTACAGTGCTTGAACAAAAAGGCCTGCTTTCTGTCAGCGATCCGATTTCAAAATACCTTCCTGAACTCGCACACCTTCCCCCTATCGAAATCAAACATCTCCTTCTTCATTCCAGCGGGTTAAGGGATGGATTTACATTAGTCGGAATGACGCTCAAAGGCGAAAACCACTATGATCCGAAATCAGTGTTCGACATGATCATTAAACAACGATCATTAAACTTTAAGCCTGGAACCCGACATGAATATGTCAACTCAAACTATGTGCTGCTTGCATTAATCGCAGAACGCGTGAGTAAGCAGTCCTTTCCTGACTTCATGCAGTCGGAAGTCTTTTCTAAAATTGGAATGTCAGATTCTCGCATTTTTAATGACAACGCAACGGCATCAGACGCAAAAGGACATTACAATACTGGCAGTCGTTATAAAAAGAACAAACGTTTCCTTCCAGCGATTGGATCTACCGGTGTAATGATATCCCTTCATGATGCAGTGAGGCTGGAACAAAATCTACAAAGCTCAAGCCCATTTGTTTCACTAGACAAACTACTAAGCGAAGACATGGTTGTTCCTCATTTAAAGTCGTACAAACGCGGTGTCGAACATTATTCACTGAAAGGATATGAAGTTGTCAGTCACTTCGGTAGCGATCCAGGCTTTCGAGCCGACATTGTCCGAATTCCCCGTGAAAAAATATCTATTATTATTTTTTCCAACGCAGGCGACTATTGGGACCTAAGCAAAAACATGTTTGATATCGCAGGTATTGTTTTAAATGACAAACAGTTACTAACACACTGGCACTCGGATAAAGAGCTCAAATCTGATTCGACCATCGCGCTAAAATATCAGGGCGTTTATCTTGATACAGTTTCCGGAAGCATAACTCGTTTTGTCAAATACGACAAAGGAATACTCCGAGCTTCAACTACTTTACACGGGTACTACGCACCGTTGAAGCATGAAAACAGTGGCACCTATTCCAAGCAGGATAATTATGAACTTCAATATGCATTCACAAAAAATACCGTTGCTGTTGATCGTGCAGATGGAGTTCTAAATCTATTAAAAGTCGATTCCAGTTCACTTAACAATCGTTCAAATCTTTCAGATCTAAAAGGCCGTTACTACAGTGCTGAACTTGCGAAAACGTATCGAATAACAAAAAAGAAAGGATCGCTTCGACTTACCTTTCTGCGAGTGATGCATTCACCATTAATTTCACTGGGAAATGACATTTACTATACTGAGTTCTTTGGCGGAAATATTCTACGCTTTAAAAAAGGAAAAGATGGTAAACTCTCACTCCTCTTTAGTCGCGAAGGCGTCAAGAATCTTTACTTTGAAAAGCGATGAAATTTATAGCTCCTATCCTATTGATAATCGCTTCGATTGTCTTTTTAACAAATTCAACTTCCAGCATGGAACCCGCAACTACGAACACTAAAATTGCCCGCATCTGGAGAGGATGGACCTCCGTTCAGAATGCTAAAAAGCTGGAACTTATTCTTCGTAAGGAAGCCATTCCAAGCATAGAAAAGGATAAGCCAAATGGCTTGAAGGGAATCCAGTTGTTGACACTTCATACCGGAGACGAAGTAATGTTTACAACGATCATGTATTTCGACTCAATAGAATCGGTCAAAGCGTTTGCTGGTGATGACTATTCACAGGCGCATATTGACCCAGCGGTAAGACCTCTTCTGATACGATATGACAAAGTAGTAGAGCATCATTCAATTCAAGAATCCAAAACCTGGTAACACCAATGGAAATTTTACTTCACGTCATAAATTCGTTTAGTATTGATGGAGCCGGAGGCAACCCAGCCGGTGTAGTGCTTGATGCAGATGATCTTTCGTCTGTCCAGAAGCAAGAAATTGCTCGCAAAGCAGGATTATCGGAAACAGCGTTTGTGTCGAGAAGTACGATAGCGGATTTTAAACTGGAGTTCTTCACTCCAACGAAACAAATCCCCCATTGTGGTCATGCGACCATTGCAACTTTCTGGTACCTGAAATCTTTGAACAGAATTCCGTCAGCAAATTCATCGAAAGAAACAATTGATGGGACAAGGAAGATCTATTTTCTCGGTGACGAGCCATACATGGAACAACTCGGTGCCAGGTTCACTGATCTTCAAGAAACGGAACAAATTCTGAAGTCAGTTGGACTGACTGAGTCTGATTTAATACAAAATCTTCCACCTATCATTGGGAACACAGGTAATTCATTTATCCTTATTGGAGTTGACACAGAAGAGAGACTCAACTCGCTTCAACCTGATTTCAAGAAGATTGCTAAGATCACAGAAGCTAACGGTTGTGTTGGGTACTATGTATTTGCATTAACGGGCTCTGGCTTTAATGCTCAAACGCGAATGTTTGCACCTGGCTACGGTATCGATGAAGAATCAGCAACCGGTATGGCCGCAGGGCCTTTAGCTTGTCTTCTGTTTAGCGCTGACGTAGTCCGAGACAGCACGTTCACGATCGGCCAGGGAAAGTTTATGCATCCACCATCCGCAAGTCGGATTAAGGTCAATCTACAATTGGAAGGAGATGCAATAAAAACTTTGACAGCTGGGGGGAAAGCTTATCTGGCAAATACACTATCAATCTCAATCTAAAATACAATGAAACGTCTGTTCACCCTCGCGATCTTAAGCATCGGACTAAATAGCATTTCGTCTGCGCAGTCAGCGGAAAAAATTGTACGTAGTTTTCTAACAAATGTAAGATCAGGACTTCGCCCGGACGATGCAAAGCTATACATGGCGGATACGGTACTGGCACATCAAGTGACGTCAGAGAACCCGACCACCGTAAAACGTACCCCAGCAAACTATACGAATCACATTAATGAGTTTAAAAGACTTTTTGGAGACTATCATTTCGAAATAACCGAGCTAATTGCCAATAATGATAAAGTGTATGTACGTTGGACTCAAACAGGAAAGCATATAACTGAAATTGACGGGTTCGAACCAACACAACTACCATTGATAGAATATACTTCGGCAGTGTATCGTGTCGAAAAGAAAAAGATTGTCGAATACTGGGTTCAAATGGATCGACTTGGATTTGATTTGCAATTAAAAGCGAACAGTAAAAAGTCGAATTAAAAAAATCATTATAAGTTGTCCTATTGAAGAGTCTGGTAAATGCCTGACTCTTTTTTTTTGCAGTAAACTTTATAAACCGTACCTGCTTATATACAAATCGACTCGCGGTCCTGCTGCGTTCTTTGTCCATAAACAAAAACATTTTATGTCACAAACAATTTCAATTCCAAATGACGTCACACGAAGCAGGCGTTGGGCAGCGCTGGCGGTGCTTTGTGCAGCGCAGTTCATGGTTATCATGGACACATCAATTATTGGCGTAGCACTCCCCGCAATTCAATTCGACTTGCACTACACTCCATCTGAATTGCAATGGATCTTTAACGCGTATGTTATTGTGTTTGGAGGTTTCCTATTGCTCGGAGGCAAGCTTTCAGACCTTTATGGTCCAAAGAATATCTTCATGACCGGCTTCGCTATCCTCACCGGTGCATCCTTACTGACAGGATTAGCGTGGTCAGAAGCATCGATGAATGTAGGTCGTGCAGCACAAGGACTTGGAGCAGCCCTCATTGCTCCATCAGCGCTCACGTTACTGATGACAATCTTCACCGATCCAAAGGAATTAGGCAAAGCGTTCGGTTTCTGGGGCGCATCTGCAGCTGCTGGCGGATCTGCGGGAGTTTTTCTTGGTGGCGTGTTAACGGAATATGCATCGTGGAGATGGACTTTCTTTGTCAATATCCCAATGGGTGTGATCGTAATGTTAGCAGGCGCATCGTTACTAATTGCTGGACATCGACAGAAAACTAAAATCGATTACCTCGGGGCAATTCTAGTAACACTTGCAACAATGCTGATCGTGTACACTCTTGTGATGATCGACAAGAACGGTTGGACGTCTGCTACTACCTTATCTCTTTCAGTAACATCGATAGCTTTGCTCACCACTTTCGTTATCTATCAAAAGTATTCTAAGAATCCACTTCTACCCCTTTCAATATTCCGCGTGCCAAATCTATCTATTGGAAATATTGTACTCGCGCTTCTTGCCGGTGCATGGATTCCATTGTGGTTTTATCTGAATTTATACCTCCAGCAAAGCCTCGGCTACACTGCCTTTGCTTCAGGTCTTGCCTTATTACCCATGACCATAGCCATTATGATTTTAATGGTTGGCGTAAGCGGTAAACTCATCGAAAAGTTCGGATTTAAGAAGAATCTAGTATGGGGTCTTGTTGCATTGACTGTCTCATTGCTGTGGTTCTCTATCGCACCATCGGATGGAGCTTTTATAACTAGCGTACTTGGTCCTTCATTGCTCGGAGCACTTGGTATGTCGTTGGCTTACATTCCTGGAACAATGGCGGCAATGTCGGGTGCTAAACCGGATGAAGCCGGACTCGCTTCAGGCCTCGCCAATACAACCTATCAGGTAGGATCAGCGATTGGTCTCGCAGTTGTTGTTGCCATTGCAATCTCTGTTACAAAAGATGCAACTCTTACAGAGAATGCGAAGGACGCTGTTAACACCGGATTTCAAAGTGCATTCAGAGTCGCTGCGATTATTAGTGCCATTGGAGTGATCAGTGCAATTCTTGGGATAAAAAAATTGCAGTAAACCTTAATACGTCAATCCATTTCTCCAGAACCACCAATTCATTTAACTTTGGAGAGATCGAATCATGGAGAAAGACGTAGCAATTTTAATGGCCGACCTCACCGGATACACCGCCATGACAGATATTCATGGCGGTGCTTCTGCCGCTAAAATTGTAAACAAATACATGCAACTTGTTGAACAAGCCCTTTTCGGAACTGCCCAGGTTGTTCAAAGGATAGGTGACCAAGTAGTAATGATCTCAGAAATCCCGCTTGATCTTTCTGTTACAGGTCAAAAATTAATTACCATAGCACACGAGCACCACTTCCTATCGATTCACATGGGTGTTCACTATGGTCCGATTCTCATAGACAATGGTAATCTCTTTGGCTCAACCATAAACGTGGCATCGCGTATTATGAACCATGCTAATCGCGGCCAGATTTTATGTTCATCTGCGTATGTAAGTGAACTCCCCTCTGGAATCGACTTAAAATTTATTTCGATCGGCAAGCATAAATTCAAAAACGTTTTAAGTCATATCGAACTTTTCGAATTGACCACCACTCAATCAAACCCTTTTCATATCGATCCTGTCTGCCACATGCTGGTTGATCCCGCCAAGGAAGACCACGTTGTCACTTATCAAAATGAAACATTTCACTTTTGCAGTAGTCACTGCATGACCCTGTTTACTGCCTATCCTGAATCGTTCTTACTTCCATAGACTTGTAAATCATATAACTTCTCCCGGCTTAAGTATAACATCGTTACCGCCTAAGGCAGGTACCTTTATGTTATAATTAAAAAGGAGATGAAAAACGTACAACGGATCGTGCTTCTTGCTTTTGGCGTCCTAATCGCTGGAGTTTGCTTGACACTTGTATTCTGATAACCTGGTTCAAGGGATTATATAATTTTCACCGGTTATAATACCAATCACTCCTCTTGTTCATACCGTTTCAGTTGTATTAAACTTTAAGAAGTATGACTGAATCACAAATCGAAAAATCACTCAATGATCTTAATGCGCTTGTTCTAAGTGGCAAAGCGTTAGACGCCTTCGACAAATATTACCACAAGGATGTGGAAATGCAGGAAAATTCGCAGCCGGGCACGAAGGGTAAGCTGGCAAACAGACAACGCGAAATTGAATTCTTTGAAAACGTAACTGAATTCCGTGGTGCCTCAGTGGAAGGCATGGCCATAAGCGGGAGTACTTCATTTGTGATATGGTCGTACGATTATACTCACAAAGAGTGGGGCGTAAGAAAGTATTCACAAGTCTCGGTGCAGAATTGGAAAGACGGCCAGATTATCAAAGAACAATTCTTCTACGGTAATTAGAATCGAGAGAAATGAAAGCTAATCGAATTGACTATACGCTATTGCTCGTAAGACTTTCAATAGCAATCACAGTTGCTGTGCACGGAACGCAAAAACTTTTTGGATGGTTTGGCGGATTCGGATTTGACGGCACGATGGGATTTTTCACTCAGACCATTGGGCTGCCATATGTCCTGGCGCTTGGGATCATTCTGATTGAAACTGTCGGTATGCTAGCGTTGGCTCTTGGAATATTCAGCCGATTCATGTCATATGGAGTAATTGCGATTATGATAGGAGCAATTGCCACCGTTCATTTACCAAATGGCTTTTTCATGAATTGGTTTGGTACGCAGACTGGTGAAGGGTTCGAATTCCACCTCTTGCTAATTTGTTTATCCGCTGTAGTATCAATCAACGGTGCGGGAGCTTTCTCAATTGATAATTTGCTTTTGAAAAAGAAACGCATTGTTGGAAACGCCTCTCTGGCCTAATCTCTACTGACATGAAAATAGAAATTATTTCGGGCAGTCCAAGAACAGCCTCAGTTACAAAACGCGTTGCACTTCACCTTTTGAGTAAGTTCCAGGAAGTACAAGACGTTAAGGTTGGTCTTATTGACATCCGTGATCATCAGTGGGGCGCGGTAGAAAGAGTATGTGACGGTAGTAGCATCGCACCTGCTGATCGTTCCGAAGTTGTAAAACGAATATTTGAGGCAGATGCTTTCGTGCTCGTTACCCCGGAATATAACGGAAGCTACTCCCCCGCCCTTAAGAATTTCCTCGACCATTTCCCAAAGCAAACTGAAAAAGTATTCGGGATTGCAACAGCTTCCCCTGGCGCATTTGGTGGAATCCGCGCAGCCCTTCAACTACAGACTTTGATCTATGGGTTGATGGGAATCGGAAGCCCTCAAATGTTAATTGTTCCGGAGATTGAATCCAAATTTCGTGAAGACGGCTCATTACTAAATGAAAAGTTCGGAGAATCTGTTGAATTATTTACAGAGAGGTTCTTGTGGCTCGCTCGCGCAGTTGTTTATTCAAAAGGAATTGACGCTATCAAGAAATGCGCTTAGAACAAAAGGCATCGGAACTTCCCGTTCCGATGCTTTCAATTCGTCAATTTATTTCCCTATGGATTTTATTGGTCCTTTTGATGGCAAGCTCCTGTGCTCTGACAAAAAAAGGAACAACAAGACGAAATCATCGCCAGTTGGTTACAAGCGTGAATGATCTTCAACAGCTTGAATTATACTTGAAAGAATTCGACCAAGAAATAAAATGCGGAACTGAGATTGATATGCAGATCGTGATTAACGGATTGAGTGATGTTGAGATTTATACCACATTTAAACACATTTCCAACAGCGTTAAAAACAATCGCTTCATCGGTGTTATTCAGCCTGGCAGGACTTTTCGGTACCGACCCGAGGGAAGTTTGATAAAATACGACAGGATAAAGTTTCACGTACATAATTGTAAACACGACAACACTTTTACTGGCACCGATGGCATTAGTTCGTTGGAAATTGCCATCACAAAAGTGCCACACCTTGCAATTATGTAAATCACACCGGCTAATCTGCAAACAACTGATATCTTCTGTTTCGTTAGTTTGGGCATGAAGCTAAATATCCTAAAAACCAAAAAGTCTACAGCCGATTCTATCAGCGTCTACTTCGAACGAACTCCAGCACTGCAACAATTCAAAGCAGGACAATACGGAAACTTTACGTTCGAGATTGATGGGATAGTTTACAAAAGGTCATATTCATTCCATACTTCCCCAAATGAAAAGGAAGTTGGGATTACGATCAGGGCCATCAAGGATGGAGTTGTTTCAAATTACTTCCAGTCAGAGAATCCAATGTCCTCAATCTCACTGGATGGGATCGAAGGCGATTTTGTTTTTGAACCATCAAAGGATATCAAACGACATCTCATCATGTTTGCTGGCGGAAGTGGTATAACGCCAATTTATTCGATGATCCAGACAGTGATGCTTGAAGAACCAAGATCAACGGTGTCACTGATCTACACAAACAAATCATACTCTCGCATAATTTTTAGAAATGAACTGCACAAAATAGAATCAAAGTTCTCCGGGCGGTTTAAAGTTCATCATGTACTATCGCAAAATGAAGACATACCTGCTGACTTTCCGGTCTTCTATAAAGGGCGACTAACACCGTTGATAATAAAGAAAATTATAAAGGGAATACACGCAGAGTTCGACTACAATGCTGAGTACTACATGTGCGGCCCAAACGGACTAATGGAATCAATTGCCACTACCATTCGATCAATTGGTCCTGGACGTCCACGCGTAAAAAGAGAGATCTTCTATATTCCAACTAAAAGGAATGACTTTGACTTATCCCGTTTGGAGGATCGAGAAGTAATTTTAAAGAATCAGGGAGCAGAAAATTTGGTGATCGTCAAAGGCGGGGAATCAATCTTAAAAGCATCGCTTGAACATGGAATAAAGCTCCCGTACTCCTGCTCAGAAGGCCAATGCGGCACGTGCCGCGCAAAGCTGATCAGTGGCGAAGTTAAACTTCAAAAAAACCATATTCTGACAGAAGATGAACTAAGGGCTGGGCAGATTCTTCTTTGCCAGGGATTCCCCATCTCTGACGGAATTGCAATCCGAACCGGCTTATAATTATATAAATCGTCCCAGCTATTATATAAAGCAAAAAGAACCCTCCTGACGTTTATTTACATAGAAAACATAACTAATATGGAAACGATAAATCTGACGATCCCGAATATGAAAAGCGCGCATTGCCAAATGACTGTAACTAACACAGTAAAGAGCATTGGCGGAAATGTAAAGTCGGTTGCTCCAACGAAAGCTGAAATTGAGCTGGAGAATGGCCTCACGAAAGATGCTGTTGTCACCGCTATTCAAAAAGCGGGATACAATGTTGTAAATGGAACTCTTTAATTATAATAAAATGGAAACATCAAAATTTAAAACAACCATAAAGTGCTCAGGATGCGTGGCGAAAGTAACTCCTTTTCTGAACGAAGCTTTAGGTGAAGACAATTGGGAGGTTGATTATAATAATCCCGCGAAGGTGTTAACAGTCGTTGGTGAAAAAGACAACGCCAAAGTTATTCAAGCTGTTGAAAAGGCCGGGTATAAAGCCGAGGCGATTTAGTTTGATCTTACTCTATTGTTAAGGTCGTGGATGTACTCCACGACTTTTTTTGTTTTGTATAAGGTCAGAAATAATGACAAAAATCATGATTTCAAGTGTAGAAAAGTCACGCCCATGATCAGGACCTATTCTAATATTTGCTTATTGTTAATTAAAACACACGAACTATGAAACACAAATCAATTTTAATGATAATGCTAATGTTATTCGCATTCTCATTTGTTCACGCTCAGGAATCTCAAAAGAGAGAAATGCCTCCAAAGCACAGAGGTATGCATCCGCGCCTGCAAGCCGATGGCACTGTGGTTGACGATGATGGAAAGACGCTCGGCTCCATCAAGAATGGAAAAGTATGTGACGTAACAGGCAAGGTCATTGGCGTAATCTCCGGCCATGGAGACGTTTCCACTGCCAGTGGGAAAATGATTGGGAAAATTCAAAAAGATGGTAGCTATAAGTCAATGAAAGGTCACGTGGTAACGACCGATCCCGATGGCGTAGTAAAAGTAGCTGGAAAAGAGATTGCGAAAGTAGAGGCGGGATATAAAGACAAATCTCATGGCTGCGCCCTCCATTGTTTCTTCAGTGCTGAAAATGAAGATGCAAAAGAAATAGACAAGGACATCAAAAATCAGTAATGGAACCCATTCAACCAGACGCCTCTTTTTCCAATTTACTGATAAGATCATGCAGAACGGACAAACACCATTTGAGATCACCAAAGCCAATGGCAAAAAGTCCGTCTTCGATCCAAAAAAACTTTTCAATTCGCTGACACGGTCCGGAGCCGATGAGACACAGGCTCACGAGATCGTTGATGCAATCACCTCAGAACTTTATCCAGGCATTGCGACAAAGAAAATTTACAAAAGAGCATTTAGCCTGCTTAAAGAACACTCACGATTCCTTGCTGCACGATATAACCTGAAGAACGCTATCATGATACTTGGCCCATCGGGCTACCCGTTCGAAAGATTTGTTGGAGAATTATTAAAGTATCAGGGCTACAAGGTTGAAGTCGCAAAGATTGTTTCGGGCAAGTGTGTCAATCATGAAGTAGACGTCATCGCTGAAAAGGATAACCATCACTTCATGATCGAATGCAAATATCACAATCAACCCGGAACGGTAAGTGATGTTAAGATTCCGCTATACATTCAGTCGCGATTCCTTGATGTGGCCGAGCAATGGAAAACACTTCCAGGTCACGCAAACAAATTTCACCAAGGCTGGGTGGTAACTAACACCAGATTTACATTAGATGCCATTCAATATGCCAATTGTGCCGGGTTAAAACTGCTTGGCTGGGACTTTCCTGCAAAAGGAAGTCTTAAAGATCTAATCGATTCATTAGGACTTTATCCAATCACAACGCTCACATCACTGACGTTGACCGAAAAGAAATTGCTCCTTGAAATGAATCTTGTGCTTTGTCACGAACTCCAAAGAAATGAAAATGTTTTGACTCAAATCGGAATAAAACCTGCCCGAATCAAAACCGTGCTTGAGGAATGTCTCAATCTATGTGAGCGAGCTAACCAAAGCGTTCTCTCCTACTCATGAATACAGAGACTATCATAGCGTCAGATCAACCTACTCAGAAAGAGAATTTTGTTAATGGGCTAACTGAAAGCGAAGTTCTCCGACTACAAAATGATTTCGGTTTCAACAAGATTGAGACTGAAAATCATCATTCCGTTTGGAAAATCCTCATTGGTCAATTCAAATCACCGATTGTTTATATACTACTCTTCGCTGCAGCAATGTCGTTTTACTTCAATGAGTGGCTTGACGGAATAGCAATTCTTGTTGTCATTTTCATTAACACAGCAATTGGATTCTACATGGAATTCCAGGCAGACCGATCGATGGAAGCGCTTCAAAAACTTTCGGTCGTCTTGTCAAAAGTTATCCGTGACGGCCGGTTGAAAGAGATCAACTCCGAGCAGATCGTTCCGGGAGACCTTGTGTATCTGGAGGTCGGTGACATCATTCCTGCGGATGGGGAAATCATAAAGTTATCTCGGTTGCTCGTTAATGAATCAGCCCTTACAGGGGAATCCGTTCCTGTGGAGAAGAATATATCGAGCGGATCGCCATCAGACGTGTCAGCTCAACTCCTGTTTAAAGGGACGTTTGTTACTAATGGCAACGCAACCTACCGGATCACATCCATCGGGATGAAGACTGAACTTGGCAAGATTGCAAGTATGGTTCAATCTGCAAGTCAGGCTGCAACACCATTGGAAAAGAAGCTAGAGAGCTTCACCAAAAAACTTATACAAATCACAGTGCTCCTGGTATTGATCATCTTTGTTGCCGGGTGGATCGCTGGAAATGATATTATTGAAATGCTGAACACCGCCATCGCTTTGGCAGTTGCCGCAATACCTGAAGGCCTTCCCATTGTTGCAACGCTTGGACTCGCCCGTGGTATGCTGAAGATGGCAAAGCATAATGTGATTGTGAAAAAATTATCGGCTGTAGAAACTTTGGGTGGCACTAGCGTTATCTGCACAGACAAAACTGGCACACTGACTGAAAACAGAATGACGGTTGCCTCTATGCAGCCTTCGACTTACCAACAGAAAATAATTGAAGCCTGCGTACTGTGCAATACAGCCAATATAGACCAAGCTACTGAAGTTGGCGATCCGCTTGAGATCGCCTTGTTAAGGTTTTCAGCAGAACACGTGAGCATTGCTGATATCAGGAGTCGATACATAAAGATTGATGAGGAACCCTTCTCGTCAGAATCGAAGCGGATGCTCACCCTTCATAAAGACGACAAGAAATATATTTCAATAGCCAAGGGAGCTGTTGAATCCATTCTAAGCATTTCGTCCAACAATGTAAACCTGATTTCGGATTGGAAAACCCAGGCTTTAGAAGAAGCAACTAAGCTGGCATCAGAAGGTTATAAAGTTATAGCAGTTGCATCCAGCGAATGCAACGAAGCACGAATTGCAAGTGAGAATTTCACCTATCTCGGAATTATCGGACTAATCGATCCACCCCGGCAAAACGTTGCCGAAGCCATCACGGAATGTAGAAGTGCGGGTATTAAAGTAGTTATGATCACCGGTGATCATCCTGCCACTGCAAAAGAGATCGGAAGGCAATTGGGGATTGAATCAACCCAGGTCCTCCTTGGATCAGAAATGAAGCCCTACGATCAGCTCACCGATACAGAAAAAACAAACTGGCTGAATCAAAGCATCATTGCAAGAGTTAGCCCGGCTCAAAAGCTTGACCTTATACGATTGTACCAGGAAAAGAATTTCGTTGTGGGAATGACAGGGGACGGTGTGAATGATGCGCCTGCGTTGAAAAAAGCCGACATCGGAATCGCCATGGGATTGCGCGGAACTCAAGTTGCCCAGGATGTCGCGGACATGGTGATCAAGGATGACTCCTTCGCCTCTATTGTAACCGCCATCAAACAGGGTCGAATCATTTTCGACAATATCAGAAAGTTTGTCGTCTTCCTGCTTTCATGCAACCTCAGCGAATTATTCACGATCGCATTTACGGCAATCATTAATCTTCACTTTCAACTCTTTCCATTACAGATCCTCTTCATCAACCTGGTTACGGACGTGCTTCCTGCTCTCGCGCTCGGGATGACTCCAGGAAACAGAAACATCATGAAGATGGCACCAAAAAATAGCAGTGAACCTATTATTACGAAACCACTTTGGATCACTATAATATTTTACTCAGTTGTGATCAGCGCTGCGGGCCTTGGCGCAGTCACAACTAGCCACGTCCTCTTTCACAAGGAAGAAGGTTGGAATCCGGAACTCTGCAACAACATACTATTCTTTACACTGATCTGCTCGCAATTGCTACATGTGCTAAACATGAATGCAAAGGGAACAAGCATTTTTAAATCTGAAATCACCCGGAACAAATACGTATGGTATTCAATCATCGTGTGCGCTGTGGTTCTCATAGGATGTTATGAAATCAGTACTGTGAGGCAAGCCCTTTCATTGTTTCCTCTTACGATTTACGACTGGACAATAATCATCGCATTCAGCTTCGCGGGCCTTATCATCAATCAGCTAGCGAAGGTATTTAACTTAATAAAACAATAAAGCCATGAAAACCCTGTCAAGAAAAGAAAGCTTCCCTGCACCAGCGCAGCAAGTATTCAAAACAATAGATGACCTTGGCGTCACCGGTATGCACATGACAGAATCGTCAGGGATGATGATGGGAAGCAAACTAAATCTTGAATTTTTGACCACGAATAAGACAGGACTTGGCTCCCGCTATCGCTGGACGGGCAAGATGATGGGATTGATGATGGATTTTACAGTAGAAGTTACAAAATGGGTCAATGGCGTAGAGAAAGTTTGGGAGACGATTGGCGAGACAAAGCTTATCATATACTCCTGGTACAGAATGAAACTTCTGCTGAGTGAGTCAAACGGAAATACCGAAGCAGAACTCTCCATCGCTTATGAAAAACCAAAAGGGTTTATAAATAAAATTTTGTGCTTCCTCCTTGCGGGCTGGTATTGTCGATGGTGCCTAAAGAAAATGCTTGGAGACGCTAAAAAGGCGATTGCAAGTCCACAGCCCAAGCCTTCGCACGCTATGCGCAACATTGCATTTACAATTGCTCTGCTTTCCCTTATTAATTCTTCTGCGTTCAGCCAATCCGATAGTAGCGGTGTTTATAAAACATTTGATGACTACAAGCTAAAACGGTTGACGTACGCGATCGACTGCAGAACAGAAAGCCACAAGATTAAGTCCGATCAATTCAATCATAAGGATGTAATCCGGGTTATCCACAATGACAGCCTTTTTACAATCCCCAAGTCTGAAATATTTGGTTACAAGGATTGCAAGGGCGTTGTCTACAGAATTGTCGATGGAAAGAATCATTCCATACTGAATCCATACAGCAAACTTCAACTTTACAAACACGAAGTCAGGGGTCATAAAAGCACTGCCATCCATTACTATTTCAGCGAGACAATTGGCTCAAAGCCAATCCTGCTTACCATTGATAACCTGCATCACTCTTTTCATGATAACCAGGAATTCTTAAAGAAGGTCGATAACACGTTTAGACGCGATGGGCAGCTCTTCAAGGTTGACAGAAAGTCAAAGCAATATGTTGTTAGTCAATTGTACGAAAGCACTATCCGATAAGACCCTTTTTAAAAACGTTAATGAAGACTAACTATTTCAAGCTCGCTCTTCTGGTTGAAGGAATTATCCTTATAGGGATGGGAACATATTTCATTTTTTTAAGACCCGCGATGTTGCCAGAAGATTATATTTATATAGGTACAAATCAGCAAGACATTATTAAACACGCTCCGGGCATCACACTCTGGCTAGACAAAGTATTTTCTGTGTTGGGTGGTTACATCATAGCGACTGGATTGCTAATCGCTAACATAGCTGCTATTGAAGATGGCAAGCGAAGCACCATGTCATTTCTTGTACTTTTAGTAGCGGGATCATCATCGATAGGCTTAATGACAGTAGTTAACTTCATGATCGACTCTGATTTTAAGTGGTTACTTCTCACTTTTACGATACCCTGGATCTTCAGCCTGTTCACTTTTTATCGCCCGGAAAGTTCAAAACCGATTATCAAATGAGCACAGGTATGACAAATTCAGAGAGTCACCTTCTGGTAAAAAACATCGGCATTGATACTTACCGGGAGAATATCATATTCATGCGCTACGATTGTGATGTTTGTCGGTCTGAGGGTTTTACTGCACTGACACGAGTAATAGTTGCTAACGGAAAAAAGAGCGTGGTAGCCACACTAAATGTGGTCACATCAGACATCATTGCACATCACGAGGTGGGCTTATCAACTGAGTGCATGAAACGCCTTGACGTAAAAACAGGTGACACCATTCATATCTCGCATCTTGACCCGATTGAGTCGTTCAAGAAAGTCCGTGGCAAAATGTATGGAAACAGATTTACAGAAGCCGCGCTTGATGAAATTATCAAAGACATTGTTGCGGGAAGATACTCGAACGTTGAGCTTGCTTCGTTTATAACAGCTTGTGTCAACAGCAATCTGGATATCAATGAGGTTGTATCACTCACCAAAGCAATGATTGGTGATGGACTACAACTAGATTGGGGCAAAGAACTGGTGCTCGATAAACATTGCATTGGAGGTCTGCCAGGAAATCGCACCACGCCTATCGTTGTGAGCATTATTGCAGCCTGTGGACTTACTATCCCAAAAACTTCTTCACGTGCTATCACATCTCCGGCAGGAACAGCGGATACGATGGAAACAATGGCTCCCGTTAATCTATCCATTGACCAGATGAGAAAAGTTGTAGAAGCTGAAGGTGGGTGTATCGCATGGGGTGGCGCGGTTCAGCTCAGTCCCGCTGATGATATAATCATTTCTGTTGAGAAAGCGCTCGACATCGACAGTGAAGGACAAATGATCGCGTCAGTACTTTCCAAAAAGCGATCTGCCGGATCTACACATGTTATTATCGATATACCTGTTGGTGACACCGCCAAAGTGCGTACTCAGGAATCCGCCACTCAATTGCAGAACCAGTTTCATAAAGTCGGAGCCGCCATTGGGATAAATGTGAAGTCAATCATTACCGATGGCTCACAGCCAATAGGTGCGGGCATTGGCCCTGCTCTTGAGGCCCATGACGTGCTCAAAGTATTGAAGAACGATCATTTTCATTCTGCTTCTTTAAAGGAACGCTCGGTTTATGTAGCTGGAGCGTTGCTAGAACTCTCAGGTAAGTGTGTAACTGGCAAGGGCATTGACTATGCTAAGGAGACGTTGGAATCCGGAAAGGCTTACCAAAAATTTATTAGAATCTGCGAAGCTCAAGGCGGATTCAAGGAACCACCTACAGCACCAAAGCAGTTTGATATTCTTGCTGAAAAGTCAGGAAAAGTAACATCGATTGACAACCGGACACTTGCTCGGATTGCAAAGCTTGCCGGTGCTCCAAAGTCACCATCTGCTGGTATTCAGTTTCTGTCTCCACTTGGAAAAACAATTTCAAAAGGTGACCTGCTCTACACCATTCACGCTGAGTCAGATGGCGAGCTGAGTTATGCAAAGAATTATGCATCGTCAACACGCCCTGTCGTAACGATTATATGAATGCAATTGTAATTTCATATCCAGAAAATGAGGCACTCACTGCGAGCATCGCTAAAGGTATCGATGGTAAAATTGGTGAGATTCAAATTAGACATTTTCCTGATGGAGAAACGTACCTCAGGTTAGTAACAGATGTACTGGAAAAGCAGGTATATGTTGTGGCCAGCTTACACAGACCAGATGACAAATTTCTATCTCTTGTCTTTTTACTGCGACTGTTACGAGATGCAGGCGCTGCATCTGTCACGTTAATCGCGCCATACCTTGCATACATGAGGCAGGATAAACAGTTCAGACCGGGTGAGGCTGTTACCTCTTCTTATTTTGGCGAAATGTTGTCGCCTTATATTGATAAGTTGATAACTGTTGATCCTCACTTACACAGGAGAAAATCGATGAACGAAATCTATACTGCTCCTTGTAAAGTACTGCATGCCTCTCCTGCCATCTCACTATGGATTAAGAACTCAGTCGCAAATGCGGTGCTGATCGGACCAGATTCAGAAAGCGAGCAGTGGGTGTCACAGGTTGCAAAAGAAGCCGGTACTCCTTATTTCATTTTAAATAAAGAGCGTCATGGTGACAGAAATGTTGACATATCCTTTCCTGAAACAAGTGCCTTTCGCGAGCGCACACCTGTGCTCGTTGATGACATCATTTCTACAGCACATACAATGATTGTAACGGTAAAACGATTGTTGGAATTTGGATTTAAGCAACCAACGTGTGTTGGCGTCCATGCGATCTTTGCCGATAATTCCTTTCAGGAATTGCAGGACGCTGGTGCTGCACAAATTGTAACTTGCAACACTATTGCTCACAGTAGCAACGGTATAGATCTTAGTCCTTTAATCATTGAAGCATTGCAATGATCAAGAAACTGATAAGCTGGTCGATCAAAAATAAATGGATGGTTATCACCATGTATTCCATTATGATCGTCTATGGCATTTACTCGGTATACAACACTCCTGTGGATGCCATTCCAGACTTGTCAGAAAATCAGGTTATCATCTACACCGAATGGATGGGAAGAAACCCTCAGATCATAGAAGATCAAATCACCTATCCATTAACATCAAATCTTCAAGGTATTCCAAAAGTTAAAAATATCCGTGGTGCCAGCATGTTCGGGATGAGCTTTGTGTTTGTCATCTTCGAAGATGCTGCAGATATCTATTGGGCACGTGCACGAGTACTGGAAAGACTGAATTATGCAACGCGTTTACTTCCTCCAAACGTCACGCCTACCCTCGGACCTGACGGAACGGGATTGGGTCATGTATACTGGTATACGCTCGATGCACCCGGATATGACCTCGGAGAATTAAGAGCATTACAGGATTGGTATATTCGCTTTGGCCTTCAGACGGTAGAGGGTGTAAGTGAAGTCGCATCGTTTGGAGGTTACCAAAAACAATATCAAGTTGTGGTTGACCCAACGAAACTTCGTTACCATGGCATTACGATCATGGAAGTGGCTAACAAAATAAAAGAGAACAACAATGAAGTTGGCGGTCGCAAATTTGAACTCTCAGATATTGGCTACATTATTAAAAGCACCGGATACATCAAGAATATAATTGAGATTGAAAACATTCCGCTCAAAACAGAAAATACTGTACCCATAACGGTCAAGGATATTGGAACAGTGCAAATGGGAAGCGACTTGAGGTTAGGTATCGTTGATGAAAATGGTGAAGGAGAAAAAGTAGGTGGCATTGTGATTATGCGGTATGGCGAAAATGCTAAAGAAGTCATCGACCGCGTTAAGACCAAAATTCAAGAAATAAAGAAAGGGCTCCCGGCAGGAGTCAACATCAAACCAGCCTATGATCGATCCGACTTGATCAATGCGACAATTGACACACTGAAAGAAGCTGTAACGGAAGAAATCATCGTTGTTGCAATTGTACTGTTTATCTTTTTACTGCATGTAAGGAGCGCCCTCATTGTTGTCATCACAATCCCGGTGTCAGTTCTTTTTGCTTTCATCATGATGAACTGGTTCGGCATAACATCAAACATCATGTCACTAGCCGGGGTGGCGCTGGCAGTGGGCGATTTGGTTGATGCAGGAATTGTGATGGTAGAAAATGCGATGAAGACTTTAGGCGGTGAAGCTGAAACGAACTGATATGGACGAAACTAGAATAGATAAAATTGAAAAATCATCTCAGCTTATCGGTAAAGCTGTGGTGAGTTCTATTCTTATTACGCTCATCTCGTTCAGTCCTATTCTCTTTCTCGAAGGCCAGGAACACAAGCTTTTCTCTCCGCTTGTATGGACAAAGACATTTGCCATGATTGGTTCGGGTCTGGTGGCTATCATGCTCGTGCCCGTACTCATGGTATTGTTTCTCAAAGGAAAAGTCAGGCCCGAAAGTAAACACCCGATAAGTAAATTCTTCACCTGGATTTATGGACCCGCAATAAAATGGTGTTTGCGATGGAAGAAGGTCACACTTGGACTCGCCCTCGCGTTAGTCCTCGGTAGCATTCCACTAGTTATCAATCTGGGGACAGAATTTATGCCTCCTTTGGATGAAGGCTCTTTACTATTCATGCCTGTTACTTTGCCTGATATCTCCAACAATGAATCAAAGCGTTTATTACAAGTACAGGATAAAATTATTAAATCGGTTCCCGAAGTTGAGAATGTGCTGGGCAAGGCTGGTCGCGCAAATACTGCAACTGACAACGCTCCTATCAGCATGATTGAAACAATCATTATTCTCAAGGCACAAAAAGAATGGCGTGAGGGAGTAACAAAAGATGATATCATAAGAGAGTTAAACAGCAAGCTTGCGATACCAGGCGTGATCAACAGTTATACTCAACCGATCATCAACCGGATCAACATGCTGTCAACAGGAATCAGAACAGATGTTGGAATTAAAATCTACGGCCAGAGCCTCGACTCAATAAATGTACTTGCTCATGAATTCAAGAAACAACTCGAAGGTCTTGAGGGCGTAGCTGATCTTTATGTTGAACCAATTGTGGGTGGCAAGTATATCGATATCAAGATCCGAAAAGATGAGATCGGGCGGTATGGACTGACTGTGGACGATATAAATATGTTCATTGAAACTGCATTAGGTGGAATGAACACAACCACTACCATTGAAGCTCGTCAGCGCTTCCCTGTCAATGTGAGATTTGCCCAAGACTATCGTAACACAATCAATCAAATCAAAAATCTACAAATACAAACAGAAAATCTTGGCCCTATCCCCTTGTCGGCTGTTGCTGAAGTCAGTGTAACAGAAGGTCCACCAATGATAAACTCTGAGAACGCCATGCTCCGAGGGACTCTCCTTTTCAACGTCAGAGGCAGAGATATGGGAAGCACAGTCTCCGAAGCCAAAGAACGACTCGAAAAAGCAGTCAAAAATCTACCTAAAGGTTATTATTTGGATTGGAGTGGTCAATATGAAAATCAAGTTCGAGCCCAGAACAGATTGATGGTTATCATCCCGATTGTTTTATTAATCATTCTGGTTGTGCTTTACTTTACCTTCAACAGCATGAGAGAAGTGCTGATTGTTTTAAGTAGTATTCCTGTCGCACTTGTTGGCGGGGCCTATTCATTACATTTCTTTGAAGTCAATTTTTCAGTAGCGGTGGCGGTCGGATTTATTGCGTTGTTTGGCATTGCGGTAGAGACCGGTGTTTTAATGTTGGTGTATCTTAACAACTCATTGTACTTCAAAATTAAAAATCATACTTCCGGGAAAGTCACAAACGAAATCATTGAAGATGCGATTTATGAAGGTGCGGTTCAAAGGCTCCGTCCCAAACTGATGACTGTGCTAGTCGATGTTATTGGACTTTTACCCGTGCTAGTAGCTACCGGTGCTGGAAGCGATGTGATGAAACCGATAACCATTCCCTTCGTTTTTGGACTGTTGACCTCAACGATATTTGTGCTCATAGTGCTTCCCGTGATTTATGCATATGTGAGGGAACGGGGGTTGGCGAAGTCGGGCAAACTTGACTATACCCTTTTGGAAGACTAGTTAAAACCCTAAAAAGCAGGTTTTTCAATCAATTTCATGAAATTCTATAACTCAATAGTCGTAAAGTATAAATCCAAAGTCGCAGAATTCCGTTAGATTTGGGTATCAAATGAAGGCAATCCGTTCCATATCAGCTGTATTGTTAGCCCTCCTGGTGCTGGTTTCATCTACCAGTTTCATGGTCGGGATGCATATCTGTATGGGGGAAGTTCAAAACGTTGCCCTGTTTGGAAAAGCTGATAGCTGCCAGAAAGAAAAAGCTTTGCCAGCTTGCCACAAGCATATGAAACCGGCTTGCTGCCAGGATGAGCTTGTTTATCATGAAGGCACTGACTTCAATGGTTCTATCGAACATGTTCACTTCGTTGCTCCTGCTCCGATGGACATTGAGCAACCCGTTGTTCTTATATCAGAAGTTATTCCAGCTTCACCGCTCGCGCTATTCAAATACTACAACTACGATCCACCCTTGCGATCTTGTGACCTTACGGTCGAGCATCAAGTTTTCTTAATCTGATTTACTGCCATTCGTTTTGAAGAGCATCCTGTTCTTCGTGTAATCGCTTTGTTCTAACGCGATCACAGTAATTACTTTTCTACATTCTTCATTTTAAGTCATGATTGAAAGCTTAATATCTTTCTCTCTTCGAAATAGATTCCTGGTGCTGCTTGTTGCTGCCGGATTATTTGCCTGGGGAGTTTATTCGGTGAAAGAAAATAAAATAGACGCGATACCTGATCTCTCAGAAAACCAGGTGATCGTCTTTACAGAATGGATGGGCCGCAGTCCTCAGATCATCGAGGACCAGGTGACTTATCCACTTGTGACAAATCTTCAAGGTCTCCCACAGGTTAAATATGTCCGTGGCGCTTCCATGTTCGGAATGAGCTTCGTCTATGTTATCTTCAATGACGACACTGAAGTATACTGGGCACGGGAACGCGTCCTTGAAAGACTCAACTATGCTACTCGTCTTTTGCCGGAAGGTGTCACGCCTACACTAGGTCCGGATGGAACCGGTGTCGGCCATATACTTTGGTATACCCTTGACGCGCCTGGAATGGATCTTGGTGAACAACGCGCCATTCAGGACTGGTATGTAAAGTTCGCGCTACAGAATGTTCAGGGCGTCAGTGAACTCGCATCATTCGGTGGTTTTCAAAAACAATATCAAATCACTGTTGACCCAAACAAGCTGAACTACTATAATCTTTCAGCGCAGGAAGTCATTCAATCCATACGGGCAAATAACAATGAAGCTGGTGGAAGAAAATTCGAACAAAGCGACATCGGATACATCATTAAGACCACCGGCTATCTCAAGTCGGTAAATGAGATAGAAAACATTCCTGTAAAGACTGTCAATACTGTTCCCGTAAAAGTCCGTGATATTGCTACCGTTCAGATGACAGGTGAAACGCGCCTCGGAATTTTTGATATGAATGGCGAAGGCGAAATAGTTGGGGGAATTGTTGTGATGCGCTATGGCGAAAATGCTGATGAAGTGATCACCGCAGTGAAGAAGAAGATGGAGGAAGTAGCGAAAGGTTTTCCGCAGGGCGTGAAATTCAATATTGTTTATGATCGAAGTGATTTAATACAGGAGTCAATATCGTCCATAAAAACAACGCTGATCGAAGAAATGATCGTGGTATCGATAATAGTTATCATGTTTCTATTTCATTGGAGAAGTGCAGCGAGTATCATCATTCAAATTCCGATCACGATTGCAACAAGCTTTATTCTACTGAATGCTTTTGGCATTACTTCTAACATTATGTCACTCACCGGAATTGCTCTTGCCATAGGGGTAATTGTCGATAACGGAATTATCATGGCAGAGAACTCTTATAAGAATCTGTCCCATCGGTATTCAGAATTAAACCCGGAGGATAAGTAACCACTAACGTATGAAACTCTTCTCTAGAAAAATATATAACAAAATAGATGATACCGAAAGGCTTCAGATCATCGAGAAATCCTCTAAGCAGGTTTCGCGGGGTGTGTTCTATTCAACGATTATCATCATAACCTCCTTTCTTCCGGTGTTCATGCTTACTGGTCAGGAGGGAAAGTTGTTTCACCCACTTGCATACACGAAGACTTTCATCTTACTCGTAGACGCAATATTGGTCGTGACCCTTGCACCAGTCATTATTTCCTTTTTTATGAAAGGAAGATTCAGAGACGAAAAGCACAATCCGCTTAATCGATTCCTTGAAAGAATCTATGAACCAATCATCCGAACATGCATGAAGTGGCGCAAAACGACTATTGGCGTGAACATCCTCGCACTACTAATCAGCATTCCGTTGATGATTAGTCTTGGTAGTGAGTTTATGCCGCCACTGGACGAACAATCAATCCTATTCATGCCAGTAACGCTTCCGGATGTTTCCAACGAAGAGGCAAAAAGAATTCTTCAGGTGCAGGACAAGATCATCAAGTCTGTTCCTGAAGTTGATAAAGTCCTCGGTAAAGCTGGAAGAGCAAGTACAGCAACCGACAACTCTCCTATCAGTATGATCGAAACAATCATTATGCTGAAACCAAAATCAGAATGGAGGGAGAATATTACCAAGAGTGACATCATCAACGAGCTCGATGCAAAGATGCAGATCCCTGGAGTTGTGAATGGTTGGACTCAACCCATCATCAACAGGATTAACATGCTTGCGACAGGAATCAGAACGGATGTTGGAATCAAGGTATACGGTCAGAATCTTGATAGCATTGCTGTTGTTTCTGAACGCGTAAAGGCGGCACTTGCCAGTGTTCCAGGAGTGAAAGACTTATACGTTGATCCGGTAACAGGAGGAAAATATTTAACGATCGATGTTAACAGAGACGCTTTAGGTAGATATGGATTGAGCGTGAATGATGTAAATATGGTCGTGGAGTCTGCCATTGGCGGTAGTCCTATTGGTCAAACTATTGAAGGCCGTCAGCGCTTCACCATCAGTGTGCGCTTATCACAAGATTATAGAAATAGCATCGAGCAATTGAAGCGAATTCCAGTGAAGACGCCTGCTCTCGGAACCGTTCCTCTTTCTTCAGTCGCAGATATTAAATTCGAGAATGGCCCTCCAATGATCGTATCTGAAAATGCACTGTTGCGTGGCGCGGTCCTGTTTAATGTAAGAGACCGCGACCTCGGCAGTACTGTTCAGGAGGCTATTGAAACACTTAATAAAAATCTTGGTGGCCTTCCAAATGGCTATTACCTGGAGTGGAGTGGTCAGTATGAAAATCTTATTCGCGGAAAGCAGACGCTGATGGTCATTTTGCCTGTAGTGCTTCTGATCATATTTGTGTCTCTGTACCTCGCATTTCACTCCATCCGGGAAGCGTTCTTCAGTCTTATCACCGTGCCGTTCGCACTGATTGGTGGTGCATACATGGTGTACTTCTACGGAGTGAATCTTTCAGTCGCAGTGGCGGTAGGTTTCATAGCCTTGTTTGGTATTGCTGTAGAGACAGGTGTTGTAATGGTCATCTATTTAAACGATGCAATGCAGCAGCTTGTGAAACTGAAAGGCAACTCTAGCGAAACAATTACCCGTGATGAACTCAGAGAATATGTGATTGCGGGCGCGGCAAAACGACTTCGCCCTAAAATCATGACAGTGTGCGTGGCTCTGTTTGGTTTGATACCGGTGTTGTGGGCGACAGGTGTTGGCAGTGATGTGATGAAGCCAATCGTTCTTCCGATGATTGGAGGCGTTCTCACTTCATCAACTCACATTCTGTTGGTTACTCCACTCATCTTCCTGATGACGAAAGAATATGAACTAAGGAAATTCGGAAAACTAGAAGTATATGAAGTTAAGCATTAAGATTTCGACTTTGTTAACTGGAATCTTGCTGGGCGTGACCGCAGCATCCAGTGCGCAAGTGATTACCCTGGACAGCGTTCTCCTACTGATCGATAAGCGCAATCCTATGTTGCAGGAGTATGACAACAAGGTCAAAGCACTGAATACGTATGCTGAAGGAGCCAAAAGTTGGATGGCTCCGATGGTTGGAGCAGGAACATTCATGACTCCCTATCCAAACCAGATGCTGATGGACGAAAGAGATAAGGGTTCGTGGATGTTCTCAGTCGAGCAGGAGATCAAGAACCCTTCAAAGCTCAACGCGAATAAGAGATACCTGTCATCAAAGGCATCGGTTGAAGTTCAGAATCGTTCCGCACAATTCAATCAACTTAGAAGCGAAGCTAAAATGATGTATTACCAATGGCTTGTGGCTGAAGAAAAGCTGAACATCCTGAAAGAGAACGAACGCATTATGGAGTTAATGCTAAAACTCGCCCGAATCAGGTATCCCTACAATCAGGGAAGTCTCGGAAATATCTACAAAGCGGAAGGCAGACTCAGTGAAGTTCAGAACATGATTCAGATGACAAACGGATCTATTGAAGAAAGCTCCTTTAGACTAAAGAGCCTAATGAACATCCCGGCTGAAACGCAAATCATGATTGACACGGCAACTCAAATCACCTACGAACCTAACCAGGTTATTTACGACACAGCAGCACTCAGCACACAACGTAGCGACATCAGACAGATCGACAAAACTATCGAGGTGATGCGATTGAATCAACAATTGCAGCGCTACCAATCAAGACCTGACTTCAAGATAAGATTTGATCACATGCAGCCAATTGGAAATATGCCAACGCAGTTCACCGCTATGGCAATGGTTTCCATTCCGATCGCACCATGGTCATCCAAAATGTACAAGTCAGAAGTTAGAGGAATGCAGTACGACATTGAGGCGATGAAGAAAGGTCGCGAAGCAATATTGATCGAAACGAGGGGAATGCTTGCCGGTATGGCTGCACAGCTGGCACGGATGAAACAGCAACTCGCTAACTATGACACAAAGATTATCCCTGCATTGCGTAAAAACTACCAAACGCTAATGCTCGCATATGAGGAAAACCGTGAACAGCTTCCAATTGTGATCGATGCATGGGAAGCGTTGAATATGGCACAAATGGAATACATCGAAAAAAATCAGGAATACTTTAACATGATTGTGACTTATGAAAAAGAATTGGAGAAATAGTTTACTGCTCACAACGATGTTGGTGGTAATACTAGCATTGGTCGCATCTTGTAATAAAGGGGACCATGCCGAGCATGCTGACACTTACACTTGCCCGATGCATCCAACGGTTATCTCGGACAAACCCGGTAGCTGTCCAGTGTGTGGGATGGATCTCGTGCGTAAAGCGCGAGCTGGCGAAGAGGTTGAAATCACAGAGGACCTTTCTAAACTCCTTAAGTCCCCCAACGAGACTGTCATCGCTACAATTAAAACAATTAAGGGCGAATACAAGTCAATGCCGGTTTCAACTGAAGCGCAGGGCGTAGTCACTTATGATACCCGAAACATTTACACGATCCCAACGCGCATTGGTGGACGCTTGGAGAAGGTGTTCCTAAAATATGCGTTTCAACAGGTGCGCAAGGGCCAAAAGGTTGCTGAGATCTATAGCCCTGAATTGCTTACTGCTCAACGTGAATTAATCTTCTTATTGGAAAACGATTCGGAGAATCAGGCGATCATCCAAAGCGCGAAAGAACGCTTGAGACTTCTCGGAGCGAATGACTCACAAATCAACGACCTTATTAAAAGCAAAGAGCCAAAGAATACATTCGCCATCTACAGTCCATATGATGGCTACGTCATCTCCGAGTCTCAGCAAACACCTGTTGCTCCGATGACTTCGCAAAGTGCATCAGCATCTACCGGAGGAATGAGCGATGGAATGGGTGGAAGTACCACCACGTCATCTCAAACAACTTCTGCCGGTACAAGCACAAGCGATGCCCTTATCCGCGAGGGAAGTTATGTGACTTCCGGACAGACACTATTCAAAATCGTAAATCCTTCGGCATTGCGAGTTGAATTGAACATTGCTTCAACCCTGACTGGCACTGTAAAGAAGGGAGGCAAAGTTATGCTTGATTATGGCGATCAGCACAGCGATGAGGGAACGATTGACTTCGTGCAACCTTTTTATAACGAAGGACAGGAGTTTCTCACCGTTCGTGTCTATACAAAAGATACAGATCGGCTACACATCGGGCACTTTGTGAAAGCTGTGATTGAAAGCAACGCGGTTGAAGCGTTGTGGGTACCTAAAGAAGCTGTAGTTGACCTTGGCATCGAAGAAGTTGTGTTTGTCAAAGAGAAGAATGTCTTCAAACCAAAGAAAATAATCACGGGCGTACGGACCGAAAATCAGATCGAAGTTAAACAGGGCCTTTCGTCATCGGATGAAATCGCCAGCAACGCGCAATACTTAGTCGATAGCGAAAGCTTCATCAAAACGAATAAATAAGATGAAACGCATTTTAATAATATCATTCTTTAGCCTTGCAGTACTTGCTTGTTCGCAAGAAAAGCAAGGAGATGAACATGCAGCGCATGATCATGCCAAGGAAGAAAGCACTGCAACAAATTACACATGCCCCATGCACCCGAATGTGGTTCAGGATGGGCCTGGTAAATGTCCGGTCTGCGGAATGGATCTCGTTCCTAAAACCGCTAGCGCCACTACTTCGTCAGACGATCTGATGCTGACAGACAGTCAAATAAAACTGGCTAATATCACAACTCAGAAAGTTTCGATTCAATCCATTGGGCAAACAGTTGTAGTCAATGGAAGGCTTGCCGAAAATGAAGATCTATCGCAGGTCGTCAGCAGCAGGGCTGCCGGGAGAATCGAAAAACTATTTGTAAAAGAAACCGGTCGCACGATTCAAAAGGGTGAACCGCTCTATGAATTGTACAGCGAAACATTACTTACGCTTCAACGCGAATTTCTTCTTGCCAAAGAGCAATATGATGCACTTGGATCAACTGAGACACGATACAAATCATTTCTCGATGCTGCAAGGAGAAAGCTACTGCTGTACGGACTCACCAATGCGCAGGTGGAAGAACTCACAAAGAATAAGAATGCGCAAAACCGGATTACGTTCCTGTCTCCTGCTTCTGGAATAGTTACGGAAATTTCAGTTTCAGAGGGTCAATACGTGTCGGAGGGCGGATCATTAATGCGCATCGAAAACATCGCCAACCTATGGCTGGAGGCCGAGCTGTATCCAAGCGAAACTACCATTGCAAAGGTTGGCGATAAGATCAATGTCAGAGTAAGCGGATTCGAAAACCAACCTGTTGAGGCAACGGTGACTTTCTTCAGTCCCGAGTTTCGCGCCAATACACAGATCATGTCTATGAGAGCTTCGATCTCAAATCCAACACTCGCATTCAAGCCGGGCATGCAGGCGCAAGTGTTCTTCAGTCACTCAAGTAAGAAAGCTTTGTCCCTACCGGTTGATGCTGTCATCCGCGATGGCAAGGGTACACATGTTTATGTGCAAAGAGGGCATAACACATTCAGACCGCAGATGGTGAAGACCGGCATTGAAGATTTTGAGAAAGTTGAAATCACCGAAGGCTTAACGGAAGGTGACACGGTGGCAATAACTGGTGCATACCTCTTGTATAGTGAAATCATTTTGAAAAAAGGAACGGACCCCATGGCAGGTCATTCTCATTAATAATTATGAAAGAGTGCTGTAAAGATGCATTTGAAAAGCCATCGCTATGGCAGAAATGGAAATCACGAGCGATTTATATCGTGATCGTAATCCTTCTTGCCTTCGTTACATGGAGCCAATTTAACAAGTAATAACCTTAAACAATGAATACAATGAAAATCAGATCAATGTTCCATTCGCTGCTACTAAGTGCAGCAGCATTCACTTTCCTCGCCAATTGTTCAGGTAACAAAAAGGATGATCATGCCGATCATGAAGACCATGCTGCAAAAGATACAACTGAACATGCTTCAGGTTCTACAGCAGCTGCGGAATCCACTGAACCTCAATTCCAGGTAGACGCGAGCTTCCAGAATCAGCTTGCCAGCGTCTTCACTTCTTATGTTGAGTTGAAAGATGCCTTTGTTGCCTCGGACGCTAGTAAAGTTAAAGATGAAGCCAAACAAACTGACGAAGCCTTGGCAAAAGTCGATATGAAACTTGTTTCAGGTGCAGCACATAACGATTGGATGAACTACCTCACTCCTATTCAAAACTCGCTGAAAGAAATTCAGGCAAGCACTGATATCGAAGCGCAGAGAAAAGCATTCAGCAACCTTTCAGATAATTTATATAAAAGTGTGAAAGCGTTCGGCCTTGGTGGCAAAGAAGCATTCTATGAGTTCTGCCCTATGGCTTTCAATAATGAAGGTGCTTATTGGTTGAGCGATCAGGAGCAAATTAAAAATCCATACTTCGGTGATAAGATGCTGACGTGTGGATCTGTAAAGGAAAAATTGAAGTAACAAACTAAACATGAAACGCAGAGACTTTATAAAACGGTCTGCATTGTCAGCGATTACGGCCTGGGCTGGTTCCGCTATATTGAGCGCTTGCCATACCGAGGAAGACATGATCGGTGAGCCCAACTGGATCGTTGAAGGTTCATTTGATAGGCTATTATCCATTCCTTCTGTAAGCAGTGGTAGTGCATCTTTGAACGCTCAATTTAGTGTAGCTGAATTATTGAAGGGCAAATCAAGTACAACACTTACCTATGCCAGCGGTGTACTGGGCCCCACGATAAGAGCTAACGCAGGCGAGACCGTAAACGTGTCTCTGCAAAATAGTCTGTCCGAAGAAACCAATATTCACTGGCATGGACTGATCCTTCCCGAAAACATGGATGGACATCCAAAGGATGTTGCAGCGGCTGGCGGATCATTAAACTATTCACTTCCCATCATTCAGCGTGCTGGCACTTATTGGTATCACCCGCATCCTCACGGCATGACAGCAAAGCAAGTCTTTATGGGGCTTGCGGGAATGTTCATCGTAAATGATCCCGAAGAAGCCGCGCTGAACTTACCGTCTGGTGAATTTGAGATACCGATCATTCTTCAGGACAAACACTTTGAAGGAAATAATCTTGAATACTCACCGAATGATGATGAGATCATGACCGGATACCTTGGCGAGCAAATACTAGTAAACGGACAACATGCTCCATTTCTCAGTGTTGCATCAACTTGGTATAGGTTGCGTATCCTCAACGGTTCAACCGCCAGAGTTTATAATCTCGGACTGACCGGAGGAAGGCAAATGATCATCATTGGATCAGATGGTGGCCTCTTGGCATCGCCTGAAACAGTTTCGAGTCTTCTGCTTGGACCGGGTGAACGCATCGATGTGCTCATTGACTTTTCCGGTCTTGAGATAGGCAAAGAAATCTATCTGGTCAGCAATAAGTTCAGCGAATACAATATACAAGGGCGTCAGAGCTTCAGCTTACTAAAATTTAAAGTTGACAAAACTCAGAGTTCAAACTTTACCTTGCCTTCGACATTATCTAACGTCAGTCAGATAAATCCAAGTCTATCTGTGAAAACACGAACAATCGATATCGCTCAGACGATTGGTGGTGAAGGTGGACATGGAGGAATGGGACGACACTCGATCAACGGAAAAATATTCGATATGGATCGTGTTGACGAAACAGTTTCCGCAGGCACAACAGAGATCTGGGAATTCGACAACTCTGCCGGAGATGAAATACACCCGATGCACATCCACGGAGTCCAGTTCCAGGTCTTGGAAAGGATTGGCGGTCGAAACAAAGTAACTGCGTCAGAGAAAGGTTGGAAGGATACCATTCTTTTAATGCCTGGCGAAAAAGTCAGGTTAATCATGACGTTCCCGAACTACACAGGTGTCTTCGTATTTCATTGCCACAATCTGGAACATGAAGATGATGGCATGATGCTCAATTATAGAATAATCTAAAACCAATAAACAAATAACTATGAAACAAATAATAATGATTGCTCTTGTCGCTCTGGTGAGCTTCGGAGCTTATGCACAGCACGATCACGCAGCACATGGTGATGGCAAAGAGCAAGGACAGGTAATGTTCAATGATGAAAAACTCGGAGCAGCGTATGCGCACTATGTTCATCTAAAAGACGCATTGGTTGCATCAAAATCTGATGAAGCTAAAAAGGCAGCAACAGAATTGCAAAAGTCATTGGCTTCGTTGAGCAATGCTAAAAAAGCAACTGAATCCGCATCCAAGATTGCGGCAACAAGTGACCTCGATGATCAACGTAAGGAATTTTCATCACTAAGCAATGAAATGACAACACTGGTAAAGGCCTCGAAGTTGTCGATGGGCGCTGTCTATCTGGAGTACTGCCCTATGGCCAATAATAACGAAGGAGCGTATTGGCTTTCAAATGAAAAGCAAATCAAAAATCCATACTTCGGTGATGCTATGCTAAAATGTGGCTCAGTAAAAGAAACGATTCAATAAGATATAATAAGGATGAAGGCGAACGGAGGCAAGAAATCAGTTAAGAAACCCGCGAAGAAAAAAGGCAAGCTTGAGGAGTGGTTTATAAACATTCTTGCCATCGTCCTTCTCGGTGGTGGGCTAGTGATAATTGTTTATATGACGACACAGATGAGTGGTAATCACGCTAAAGAAACAGATCAGTACATTGCTTCATTACCGTCACCAAGTGACACGATCAGCCACAATAAAATTTGCATGGTCGATGACATTTATCAAGGAGACTACCCTACCCTTTCTGTTCGCTTATCAAACAATACATATTACGGATGCGATTCGAAAGCAATTCATGAGCTATCGAGTAAACAGGACGTTAGATTTGCAATTGATCCTGTCACGAAACGTAAAGTTGATAAAAGCTTAGCTGTAGTCGGCTTACATCCTAAGAGAGATGGAAAAGTTCTCTACTTCGAATCGAATGAGACATTAAAAAAATATATGAACCAGTAACCTAAACCTAGCTGTTGTGCCTTTTAATAAAAACCTATTTATCCGCAAAGTTCATCGATACCTTGGATTGTTTATCGGAATACAACTCCTCGCATGGACTGTGAGCGGATTTTATTTCAGTTGGAACGATATTGACAATGTTCATGGAGATCATTTGCGAAAGACTCCACATTTTTTGCATACCGATATTGAAGTAGTATCACCGTCTCAAGTAATCAACCAACTTAAGGAGTCGATAAAAGTCGATTCAATACATTCGATCCATCTGATCAATGTCGCCAATAAACCTGTTTACCAGATTGCCTATTTCTCTGGCCATACAGGTGAAGGTGCTCATCCACATGCGCACTATGCACTGGCTGACGCGGTCACTGGAAACCTGAGAAAACCTTTGACAAAAGAAGAGGCAATCTCAATTGCGACAGACAATGTTTTGGAAGGTGCCTCAGTAGCTGATGTCAAATTACTTGAGCGAACAGATAGTCACCATGAATTCCGCGAACGGCCGTTGCCCGCATACGCTATAACTTTCTCTAATCCTGATTGCACAGTCTATATCAGCACAGAACTTGGAACTTATCAAACAATTCGTCACAACCAATGGCGTGTATTTGACTTCCTATATATGTTCCACACAATGGACTACCAGGGCATCGACAATTTTAATAACTGGTTGCTAAAAATATTTTCAGCATTCGGGATCATCACAGTGCTTTCAGGCTTTACACTGTTTTACGTTTCATCGAAAACAATAAGGAAAATAACCAAGTAAATATGAAAATCAACCTGTTCATCTACCTGTCAATAGTTGTTGTATTAATAACGTCTTGTAATTCAAAGAAGGAATCGGACGAACACAACCACGATACGACACAACCTGAAGTCGTAGCTGCTGATACCGTCAAGAAAAGCATTCCTAAAGAAGAACACGCTCAGATTGGTGGAACGCATTTCACAATCAAATATCACGCGCCAGCAGTTCGGGGCAGAACGATTTGGGGTGGTCTCGTTCCTTATGGAGACGTATGGGTCACAGGTGCGCACTCGGCAACGTCAATTGAAATCGACAAAGCGGTTACAATAAATAACACATCTATTCCAGCTGGCAAGTATGCGTTCTTCACCATTCCAGGAAAAGAGAAGTGGACGATCATAATCAATAAGAATTGGGACCAGCACCTTGCGGACAACTACGATGCAAAGGAAGATGTTGTTCGAATGGATGTCACACCAGAGACCCTGCAGTCTGTACAGGAAAGGTTAAAATATTCAATCATCGATAAAGGAAACTCGCAGGCGTCCATCGATGTGAGTTGGGAAAAAGTAAAAGTATCATTGCCGGTAAAGCTCTAACAAATACAGTATGGATAACGAACATCATCAACAATACACATGCCCGATGCATCCAGAAGTGATTAAGGATGCTCCTGGCCAATGTCCAAAATGTGGCATGAACCTGGTGCCCTTGAAACAGGAAGCTAAGCCGAAAGAAAATCATAAGCATGAATCCCATTCACATGAGGGAACCCATAACATGGCAGCGCATAGTAATCATGGCTCTGGCGGTGGCCACGCGCACCATGCAGGAATGATTGATGATTTCAAAAGGCGGTTTTATATCGTTCTGGTTCTCACGATACCTATCATGGCACTTTCGCCTATGATTCAACACTGGCTGCGTGTTGATTGGATGTTTCCGGGATCAGGTTATATTCTGTTAGGGCTTTCAACGGCAGTTTTCTTCTACGGTGGTTGGCCATTTCTTCAGGGGCTTGTCACGGAAGTAAAATCAAAATCACTTGGAATGATGACATTAGTTGCTGTTGCAATTACAGTAGCATATGTCTATAGCGTTGCGATCGTACTTGGACTCCAGGGAATGGACTTCTTCTGGGAACTTGCAACGCTAATCCTTATCATGTTGCTGGGACATTGGATTGAAATGAAATCCATCATGAGCGCGTCCAAAGAATTGGAACTTCTTGTTCAGCTTATGCCTGCAGACGCGCATCTTATACATGGCGATCATGTGATGGATGTAAAAACAGACACGTTAAAAGCAGGTGATACTATTCTTGTAAAGCCCGGTGAAAAGATTGCAGCCGATGGCGAAATTGTAGAAGGCCGAAGTTTTCTAAATGAATCAATGTTGACGGGTGAATCAAAACCTGTCGGAAAAGACAAGGGGGATAAAGTGATAGCGGGGTCGATTAATGGTGAAGGTTCGCTTAAGGTCAAAGTAAGTCACGGAACACAGGACTCCTACCTTGCCCAGGTAATCAAATTGGTTCAGGACGCACAAGATTCGAAGTCAAAAACACAGCTCCTCGCAGATCAAGCCGCGAAATGGCTTACAATCATTGCGCTGGTTTCAGGTGCGGCTACTTTCATTGTTTGGCTTGCAATTGGAAAGGACCTTGCCTTCGCCATGGAGCGGATGGTAACTGTAATTGTAATCTGTTGTCCCCATGCACTTGGCCTTGCCGTTCCACTTGTTGTAGCAAGATCCACGGCCATTTCTGCTCAAAGTGGACTTCTAATTAAGGATAGAACTGCTTTTGAAAATTCAAGAAAGATTACCACCCTTGTCTTCGACAAAACAGGAACTTTAACAAAAGGCGAATTCAACGTTGTTCGTTATGAAAGTCTGGACGGCAAATCGACACCCGATCAGGTTCTTCAGCTTGCCGCTGCGCTCGAACATAATTCGGAACATCCTATAGCAACGGGAATTACACGTAAAGCTAGCGAACTGAACCTTTCATTACCGAAGCTAACGGATTTCAAAGCAATCACAGGAAAAGGAATTGAGGCAAAAGTAGATAACAACAATATCAGAGTTGTTAGTCCAGGATACTTAAAAGAAAATAACCTCGCAGTTGATCAGACAAAATCCTCCAATGCCGAAACTGTAGTGTTCGTTGTATTCAACAACAAAGTAATGGGTGTAATCGCCCTGGCTGATGAGATCCGGCCAGAATCTTCTGAAGCAATTCAAGTACTGCGGTCACAAAACATAAAGACACTTCTCCTTACCGGTGACAACAAGGAAGTCGCTAAGACCGTAAGCGACACTCTTAAAATGGACGGCTTCATTGCGGAAGTGCTGCCTCATCAGAAGCTGGAGAAAATAAAGGAGCTGCAATCGAAGGGTGATTTTGTTGCAATGACAGGTGACGGTGTAAATGACGCACCGGCATTGGCGCAGGCTGATATCGGTATTGCCGTTGGATCGGGTTCGGACATTGCTGCCGAGACAGCGGACATTGTTTTGGTAAATAGTAATCCAAAGGATGTTGCCAATCTCATTCTCTTCGGCAAAGCCACATATCGCAAGATGATACAAAACCTCATTTGGGCGACTGGGTATAATGTGGTGGCATTGCCGCTGGCGGCTGGCATATTGTATAATGCGGGAATCATGTTAAGCCCGGCCGCAGGAGCGGTATTGATGAGCCTGAGCACCGTTGTTGTGGCCATTAACGCGAGCCTTTTGAGAGTTAGATCGTAAGCTGTAATACAACTTGAGGTGCGGAAATAAATAAACTTAGATGGCATAAAATTTTGGCTGTCTAAGACATACTAAATGCTGCCGGTGGCGCGCCAAAAGCGTCATACAAGCCAAGAACATGAAACACAACTTTCTATACATACTCGTCATTTGCCTAATTGCATTCACTGCGAACGCACAGCATGAGCATCACGACCAACCAAAAAAGGATACAACAAGAATGAAAACCATGGATCATTCCAAAATGCATCATTCGAAAATCAATCATGATGCGATGCCAATGGACTCCATGGACATGCCACCAATGTCTCACTCTTTCTCGTTAAATCTTCCGATGAACCGAAACGGATCAGGAACAGGCTGGCTTCCTGACGCCTCTCCAATGTATGGTTACATGGTGCACTCCAAAAAGTGGATGTACATGTTTCATGGAAATATCTTTATTAGATACAACAACCAGGACATAGGCAATAAAGGAACGCGCGGAGACTCAAAGGTGGATGCTCCAAACTGGTTTATGGCTATGGGACAAAGAAGAGTTGGCATGAAAGGTCTCTTTCATTTCAACGCCATGCTTTCTCTTGATCCAATTTTTGGCGGTGATGGATATCCTTTGCTATTCCAAACAGGTGAAGCTTTCGAAGGTAAGCCGTTAGTAGATCGTCAGCATCCACACGATCTGTTCTCTGAATTGTCCGTGGCTTATACACAGTCGTTCACAAAGGATTTTGATGCATTCGTTTATTTTGGATATCCTGGGGAACCTGCCCTCGGCCCTGTTGCATTTATGCATAGACCATCCTCACTCAATAATCCTGACGCAACACTTGGGCACCATTGGTCAGATGCCACGCACATAACGTTTGGAGTTGCAACGATTGGTTTTAGATACAAAATATTTAAGCTTGATGGTTCATTGTTCACAGGCCGTGAGCCGAATGAACAACGGTACGATTTTGACAAACCAAGGTTTGACTCCTACTCCTATCGGTTGACTGCCAATCCATGCAGAACGCTCTCTATGCAGGTATCCAAAGCCTTCATAAACAGTCCTGAAGAACTTAACCCTGATGAGGATATTGACAGAACCACTGCCTCAGTCACACATGTTTTACCTATGAGTGGTGAAAATCATTTTCTGACTTCAAACTTTGTTTGGGGATACAACGACAGCGGACCGGATCACAAAGAGAATTCTTTTACGCTGGAGTCGAATCTTCAACTGGATCGATTGGCAGTATATGGCAAGTATGAAAACGTAGAGAAATCAACAGAAGAGCTTTCTCTTGATCTTGAAGTGCACAAAATATTTAACATCAGTGCCTTGACACTTGGAGTTAACTACACTATACTAAGACAGGCAAATACCAACTTTGCCATTGGCGCACAAGGAAGTTTATTCAAGGCAGACGCTACCTTAGATCCGATCTATGGAAAGAATCCAATGTCTGCAGAGGTCTATTTGAGAATCAGTCCGGCCCTCATGAAAATGAGCAACATGAAAATGAAATAACCATGACGAAAAAAGAATCTTATTTAGTTGAGGGAATGACTTGTTCCAGTTGCGAAAGAACGGTTTCAAAAGTTGTTGGCAACATTGAAGGAGTAACGTCTTCCAAAGCGGACCTGAAGTCTTCTACTGTATCGGTTGAATATGACCCCTCAACAGTAACAATTGATAAGATAAAAAACGCAGTGAATGGAGTAGGCTATAAATTTGTCGGGCAAAGACCTGCCGATGGACAGCGCGAGGGAAGTGACGAGTCAATTTCCTAACTTAGAAATCTATTAAAACCTGATATTATGATAATGACCCCACGATTAAGTAAGCTAATGCTTACTGCACACATTACTTTTTCACTAGGATGGTTTGGTACAGTGGCAGCATTCCTTGTATTATCAATCGCTGGTATTACCGGAAATGAAGAACTCGTCAAAGCCTGCTATCTTGGTATGGATTTGATTGCGTGGTTTGTTATCCTTCCATTTTGTCTTTGTTCTTTACTAACGGGTTTAAATCAATCGCTCTTTACGCATTGGGGTCTTTTCAAGCATTGGTGGATTGTCGTGAAGCTAATCCTAACGCTACTTGCAACAGTGGTGTTGCTCGTGCATATGCAGCCAATAAGTTACCTCGCTAAAATCGCGACAGACTCTCCCCTCACCTTGCCTGAACTATCGTCATTGCGAATTCGTCTGATAGCTGACGCAGGTGCAGCAATGTTTGTGCTCTTGTCAACAACAACTATTTCTGTTTATAAACCTTGGGGCAAAGTTCAATTGGCGTTCTCAATACCAAAGTTTCAACCTACAACCAAAAGGCCATTAGGTGTCTACCTTTTAATCGGTTTTATAGCGGTGTTAATTCTTTTCATCGTACTTCATATGATTAATGGAGGTATGCATCACTAGCTAAAATTTCATCCTCTGTATTCGAACTGCGTTGAGTATAGCAAGTAACGCCACTCCAACATCGGCAAAAACTGCTTCCCACATGGAAGCTACACCCCAGGCACCGAGTGCCATCACAACAATCTTAACTGCGAATGCCAGCCCAATGTTCTGCCAAACAATCCTGTTGGTTGCTTTGCCGATATTAATCGCAGTAACAATTTTTGAAGGCTGATCAGTTTGTATAACAACATCTGCAGTTTCAATCGCAGCATCGCTACCAAGTCCTCCCATTGCAATTCCCACATCACTGATGGACAGTACGGGGGCATCATTAATTCCATCTCCCACAAAAGCCAATGCTTCTTTCTTTCCTTTCTTAATCTCTTCCACCTTCTCTACTTTGTTCTCAGGCAGAAGATCTCCATAAGCGCTATCGATATTAAGCGCTTTAGCAACTTTGTCAACAACAGCTTGCTTATCTCCACTTAGCATTACTGTTCTAATCTTGAGTGCGTGCATTTGCTGAATTGCCTGCTTTGCATCTTCCTTAATTTCATCTGCTATGGTAATATACCCTGCAAGCTTCTTGTCAACTGCAACTACCACTACGGTATCTACAATCTGTTCGAATTCCGCGTCAACCGGGATATCAAATTTCCTTAAAAGTTTTACATTTCCTGCAAGCACTTCTTTACCATTAACAGTTCCTTTCAACCCGTGGCCTTTAATCTCCTCAAGATTCTCAACGGGTAATTTCTGAGCGCTCTTGACATATTCTACAACTGCGCTTGCAATCGGATGAGTGGATTGTGCTTCAACTGCTTCAACAAGGGGAAGCCATTCTTTTTGACTAAGAGCTTTGTCAACAACTTGTTGAACTTTAAAAACGCCTTTTGTAAGTGTGCCGGTCTTATCCATTACGACCGTGTCTACTCTGGTCATTCTATCTAGATAACTTGATCCTTTAAAGAGAATTCCGTTTCGCGACCCCGCTCCTATTCCTCCAAAGTATCCCAATGGTATTGCGACCACCAACGCGCAGGGGCATGATATGACTAAGAATATCAAAGCACGATATAGCCATTCATTAAAATTGTAGTCATCAACAAAAAAGTATGGAATCAGTGTTAGACCAACAGCAAGAAAAACAACAAGGGGAGTATAAACTCTTGCAAATTTTCGGATAAACAATTCAGTTTTCGCCTTCCTACCTTGCGCGTTCTGAACCAGCGTCAGAATTCTTGCCAGTGAACTATCGTTGAAAAGTTTAGTGACTTTTAGTTCAACAACCTTCGCTTCATTGATCATTCCTGCAAGTACCGTTTCGCCTATGTCAATCGATGAGGGTTTGCTCTCTCCGGTGAGTGCTGCGGTGTTGAACGAACTTCCTTCGCTCAGCATCTGACCATCTAATGGAACGCGCTCTCCAACTTTAATTTGAATTGTTTCATCTACTTTCACAGACGTAGGATCAACAGAAACGTAGCTACCGTTTCTGAACACCGATGCGGAATCGGGGCGAACGTCTAACAGGGCTTTGATACTGCGTTTCGCCCGGTTGACAGCAGCGCCCTGGAATAATTCACCAATCGCGTAAAATAGCATTACAGCAACACCTTCAGGATACTCCCCAATATAGAACGCGCCTATCGTTGCAATACCCATCAAAAGAAACTCAGTAAATATTTCTCCCTTAAATGAAAGTTTGACACCCTTAATGACTACGGGCAAGCCTACCGGAATGTATGCCACGGCATACCAAATGAGTCTTACCGTTTCACTAAACCAATCTGGTTTCACCCACGTATCCAAGATTAGACCAATACCCAACGATACAAAGCTTATGATCGCGGCAAGCCATTCATTGTGTATCCAACTCTTCTCATCTTTTTTTCCGTGATCGTGGTTATGGTCATGAGCCTTTTCGGCTACCTGTTCAACACTATGGTCAGCGGCTGTTTTTGAAATTATATTCTTAGTTTCTTCTTTCACATTGAATGTTTAATGAATGAAATAGGATAAGACCAGTTAACACGATCGAAATTCCTGTAATAATTCCTAAGTTATGTTCAAGTGATTGCCAATGAAAGTAAAGAGCCATCGATAGATCACACGAACCCATACCACTATGTCCGGCTACTGCCGTACGTAAGAAAGCAAGTGCTATTACTTGCTGCCAATCATAGGCACCAGCCATCAGGAAGGTAAGCTCCTTCCATTCTGGAATCAATTTCCACAATGGTTCTTTTATATTTTCCGAGCTTTGGTGGGTGTGCCGATCATTCTCTCGGTGTTGCGAAAACATCCGTTAACAAAGAAGCCGTTCTAACTGCAACAGGAAACACCCTGCTGAATTGGCGGGCATTTGACTGTTCCATACGAACAGAAAACACAACAGTCTCCCTCCTTGGGTTTCAAAACCGTCTTGCAGTTTTCACAGTCGTAGAAGTATTGACAGGCATCGGTCGGCATTACTTCCTCTTTCTTATGTCCGCAATTCGGACATGTAATAACTGAATTAAGAATTATCGATGTTGTCATTGCTTTCCTTCTTCTGTAATCATTAATTTATTTGAAAATGGATCTATCACTTCAAAGCATGGCGCGTTCCAGAAAGCTTGCTCTAATCCCGGATGGTTATACTTATATGGCCGCGAGCAGATTTCTTTGTAAAGCTTCGTGGCATCGTCAACTGTAATATATGCCTTAGATCCTGGTGCACAATCTCCATGATGCTCCGATAAGTGAAGGATAATTCCATCACGAGAAACCTGCATGTAGATAGGTGAATTATCATCAAACTTGTGTTCCCAGTCGATCTTGAAACCGAGCCAGTCAACATAGAATTCTATTGCCTTTTTGTAATCGAAAATCCGGAAGATTGGAACAACACTTGTCGGCATATACTAGAGCGAAGTTGTGATATCGCTTAATCTTTTTGTTAAATCTTTACCGCAAAAATACTTCGTTTGATCAGCCCACGGATGAATAGATTCACTCAGCTGGTGAGCATAGTCAAAAGGTCTTGGCAGGGAATTACTCCACTGATCTTCTTTGTCGAAAAACATGTAAATGTCCCAAGCCTTCTCTCCTTTCGGATTTAATCTTCTTGCTACCATGTCGCCAAACTTGTTTTCCGCATCAAAGTATTGAACTATAGATGGGTCTTTAAACATTGATGCTGCCTTGTAGGCATTATCCTTATCATCGGACTTTAGCATGTTTGTCCAGACAATAATAACATCAATATCTTTTTTGTTCATCTGCTCAATTACTGTTTGTTGCACTGCCTGGGCACCTTGCAAGCACCATCCACATGTCGATGACAGAATAGCTACAAACTTTACCTTGCCAGTTTGCTTGTTGAAGGCATCTTTAAGCTCGTCAATTTTTGTAAGCACTTTAAGATTCTTGCTACGCTCATTTGGTACACTTACCTTCGGCATACTGCTGCAAGTCTCTGGAGTACATGATCCTTTTGTACAGCAGTCAGCCTTTGATTTTTCTTGAACCAAATTCACATTTTGCTCGACTTTATATCCCGTCTCGTTAACTGCAGTAATGATTTTTTGTTCATCCACTTTTTGAGGATCATACGTAACAGTAGTTGATTTGTCTGCATATGATGCTTTGACCGATGAAACACCCGACAACTTAATTACTTCACTTTCGATGTGATGCTCACAGCTGGCACAGGTCATTCCGCTCACTGACAATACAATTTTTTTATTCTTTTCCTGATCCGGCATGCTCACAGTCGCCTGCGTTTGCAGGAACCGTGAATACGAAGGGAATGAGATCAACAGAAGTGACAAAACTGTAACGATGCTCAGAAATTTTTTCGACTGGAAAAATGAAGGTTGCTTTTTGCATCCGCAGTCATCCGCCTTCGATGATCGAACGGTTTTATACCACGCGAATCCCAAAAACAAAAATGTACCCCCAATGAAGAATGGTCTGTATGGCTCAAGCCATGACACTGAACTCATCAAACTTCCAGAGCCTCCAACGATTCCCAGGAACGGAACTATACAGCAGAGCGATGCACTTGCTGAAGTTAACACAGTTAATAGAACGGATGCTTTCATATCATTTCTAGCACTTTATTATTATTAATCAACTTGAAAATTGGCTTGAGTATTTCTGAGTATTCGGGACTAATCGAATAGAAGATTGTTTGTCCCGTTTTCTTTGATGCAATGATCTTGGCGTCCTTCAATTTTCGCAGATGTTGTGAGACTGGTGAAACTCCCATTCCCAAAATATCACTAAGATCACACGGACATAGCTGTCCTTCCTCCTGAAGCAAATAGAGAATCTTAATTCGAACATCATTGCCAACCAGACTAAATGCGTTGGCAAGTAGCAAAAGTGATTGGTCAACATTCTTCACCTTCTCCCGACATTCCTTGATCTGGTTAATATCGGCCAGTACCCTTATACATGATTCGCTCATATCGTATTTTAGTAAATGCTAAAATACTAAAATTCAAATATTCAGCAAACGTCAACTCGGCAGGCGGCTATAAAAATGTTCAATAACTGCTAAATCACGCTCAGAAACGCCCAAATTGTCTTCGATATTCCACCAGGCCGAAAGCAAGGACTGGCATAAACCCCAGCGATGGACCCGATCCATGTCAGCCCCCAACTCCTTATGAAAACGCTGAATCCGGTTCTCGATTAACGCTTCAAACTGGATATCAGGAATGTTGTTTAGGATAAACGGAATGATTTCATATTCAACCTCTCCTACAATTCCTTTCGGATCGATCACCTTCCATTCCCCATTGTTGAGCAGAATGTTTTCATGATGAAAATCTCCATGCAGCAGGTAGCTGTTTCTCTGAGTCGAAATTAAAATCGGGAAAAGCTCTTCTACTTTCTCAACTATCTTATCTGAAAAAAGCCCCGTGCCGCCATAGAAATGCTTTCTCATTTTAGCGATGCCTTGCGCCCAGTCCGCGATAGTTTGAAAACCCTTTGTCGTAATTGATTTCTCGCGCATCTTTTTCATTAGCATCGCGGCTACCTTTACCGCAGCAACATCGTATTCGATCGTTTTGAGATTATCGCCCGGCTTAAGTCTTTCAATTAATAAAATTCCTCGTTCCTCGATGCTATCAATTAATCGACACATCGACACACCGTCATAAGCTTTTAGAGAATTGATTTCACTCGAACAATCCTTGCCTGGCACGCATAATTTTAGAACTGCGTCAGTTCCATCGTTAAATTTAACAGGCGCGACATAGTTGAATGACAGCGTAAATGGTTCCAATACCTTAATATTCCATTTGTGTTGACAAAATGAAATGACCCAGGGAAGAGACTCTATCCACATTGCCCCATCCTTCCCGTGAACTTGTTTGATTCGTTCTTCAAATTCTTTTGGAATGGATATCATAACTAAAGTTAAAAAAGAAGGGCTATAAAAGCCCTTCATCAGCGAATGAATAATACGCCTCGCTGGTTATGATGATGTGATCAAGGACTGAAACTTCAAGGAACCTACCAGCTTCTTTTATCTTCTTAGTAAGATCCAAATCAGCCTGGCTCGGATTAAGATTTCCTGAAGGATGATTGTGTGATAAAATTATTGCGCATGCGTTAGCCTTAATCGCTGCGACAAAGATCAATCGAGGGTCTGCAACTGTGTGAGTTGTTGTACCTGTTGAAACTTCATAGAGCCCGATGACTTTGTGAGCTCTGTTCAAAAGAAGAACTTTAAACTGCTCTACAAATTCAATTTTGTCTTCGTCCCAATACTTCCTGAGAACATCCTGGCAATCTCTTGAGCTTGTGATCTTCGGACGTAAAGAAGCTTTTACTTTCGACTTGTAGGATAGCTGGATCTCTGCTACTTCGAATAATGTTTTTTCATTTGTGCTTTCCATAATCATAAGATTTAAATTATGGTGCGCCTCAAATGAAGGGTGGCGGCTTGTCAAAAGGAAACGGAATAATTGGAAGGAAGGCCGTAGGCAGGTGCCGTTTATGCCGTAGTCTTTTGACAAGACTCAGCATTGCCACCCGGAAGTAGGTTAGCGCCAAAATTTAAGTCTGATGATGGAAGCGGTGAAAAAATTTGTTGATGTCAGATTTGTCCCTGACGATTTAGAAGAGAGTTGAAGACTTTTCTTTTCACCTCATCAATAGAAGAGAAATTACTCGTATAGTATTTGTTCAACAACGGTATGTATCGTTCATCAGTACAACTAACATACTTCTTTGCCTGTTTTAATACTATTAAGTCAATATCGATCTTAATTGTCGGAAGAAAATCTTCTTTAATATGGCCGCGAATAAATACGAGGGAATGGCTTAACGGGAAAATGAAGTCATCGAAGTAGATTTCTGGAAATAATGTCTTTTCAAAAATAATTGGGTTATCCGAGCAGATAGCAGGTAATTGTTCAGGAAATGGTTGAATCGTCAATGGCGTCCTACACTCAAGTAATTTTTTATATGTTATATAAGGTAAAAAATGTCGAACGGCTTTAAAAAAATTTGGGTCTGTTCGAATCTTGTTTTCGAATTCCGCATCCCTCACTTTCTCTCCCGTAGTCTTGGAAACAATCAAAAGTCCAAGTTCGTGTAGTTCATAGGTGCGTAGAAGATACTTGATCTGTTCATAGTTCACTGGCAGCCTCCAGTACATAATAGACAAAAAGTGCTGTAGTGCTGGCATGTCGTCTTCTGTCAATCCAAAACGCGTCTCCGCGTTGTTTGTTTTGATTATATTGAAAAGCTCTGCTATCCGGCTATCATCCCGACTGTAAAATTTACTTTCAATAAAATCATCAGCCCCTTTCTCAGTGAATATGGTGTTGGCATGTTTTTCAAAAAAATGCGACTCAGGGTAGAAATCCTTACCATCCTTAACAAACTGCTGTTTTTCTACATCATAAATCTTAAACGTCCCCCGAGGATTGGTGAAACCCTTGAGATAGAATTCAGGAATATAATGGTGTCGCCAAGAAACGTTGTTCATAACTCTTATTTATCCTTCCTCAATCCCAAAAACGATGGATGCCGCACATGCCCATCATCCGTAATCTCAACATACTGCACCTGGCATGAGTACTTCGGCTTCGCCCAATGAAAACCCTTTTCCTTTTTCACCGGAGTTTCAAGCGGACATGTGTCAACTTCTAGAGGCTGAATCTTTGCATACAAACTTTTGAGCAAATCATTTGTAAAACCAGTGCCTACTTCACCAGAATAAACGAGCTCACCATCAATCTCCCGTGCAAGTAGTAGAGCCCCGAAGTATTGACGACTTGCCTTTGGATCTGTCCATCCAATAATTTTGAAATCATCAACGTTTACGTTCTTTATCTTTAACCATTCCTTGGAACGCTTGTCGGGATAGTACTTGCTATCCATTCGTTTCGCGATGATCCCTTCAAGCTTCATCTTGGTGGCTTGCTCGAACAGTGCGACACCGTCTTCCACAACATGATCGCAATACTTGATGATGTCGCTTTCTGGAACGATGCTCTTCAAAATCTCTTTTCGTTCAATCAATTTGAGCTTCGTAACATCTTTCCCGTCCAACTGAAGACAATCAAATACAATAAATTGAATTGGTAGGTTTTGAGTACTCTTATAATTCTGGATCGCTTGAAACGAAGGAAGACCATCCCGAAAAACAACAACTTCACCATCAATTACCGCATCAACCTTCAACTTAACCAACTCGTTGTAAATTTTGGGGTAAGCCTTATTGTAGGACAATCCATTACGCGAATAAAGCCGGGTATCCTTTCCTTTCAGTTCTGCTACCGCCCGATATCCATCCCACTTAATCTCAAAAAGCCATTTCGGGTCATCGAAGGCCGGTTCATCGCTTAAAGTCGCGCTCATGGGCACTATAAATTGCGACAACTTTGTCCCTCCTTCAATTTTGACAAATTTCATTCTGGTTGAAAAACAGCTAGTTAGAAGATAAAATCAGCACGCTAAAATACTAATATTTTTAGTTTTATATCTTTGAACAAACCTAATAATATTAGTTATGAAGTCAGTCAGAATAGCAAGCACGGTAAAACACATTGAAGAGGCAGATCATAACATTACCCTCTTCCGCATTCAAGAAATCTTGTCAGAGCACCGATCAATATTGATCACAGGACTACTTACGGACCTTCCAACATACCTCCAATTTAAGTTTTATACGAAGGTTGACAAAGAAATGCAGGGCATTTTGAGGGATAAGCTTTTTGAATTGTCAAACTCAAAAGTCAACCTCGATCGATACAATGAGATCGTTGAAGAAATCAAAAAGAACAGTAACTATCGCGTGCCGTCATCGGAATTCTTCAAAGAAATTGACCTGTTACTAGACGCACACTTGAATCCAACGCAACTCCAGCTTATGTGACATTGCCTTATGACTATATCAGCAATGGCAGAGTTTATTCGAAAGAATAAACCCGGATTGAATTACCCAGGCGTGCATCAATCTACTGACGAAGGAGTCGTTTTACAGTATTGCCGACATGAAATGCATGGCGATGTTCACATCAGTGAGAAACATGTATTTGAATGCTGTGAGAAAGCAGCCAGCTTTGAGGAGTTTATTGAATTGAGTCGACCATTTGCTAAGACTGATACCGAAGCTTGGAAACGGGAATGGAATAAGCCGCCACCAAGAGGCCGAACACGGAGACGCTTCAGATAAGCCACCAATTTTGTATCTTTATCTATCTTTTTAGCCCATCCGTGTTTTCTATAAACACCTGGATTGGTGGAAAAAGGAATCAATAGCGGAGAGTACTTCGGACGGAAGGGAATCCGCTTTTTTGTTGACACAACGTGAAAGTCTTTACCATGAAATTCAATTTTTTAATCGCACTGCTATTTGCTTTCTTATCTGTATCGAATGCCAGTGCGCAAACAATGCTTGCTCCGGGTGAACAGCCTCAGATTGCTGTAGACAGCAAAGGCATCATCCGATTGGTTTTCGGACAGAAGGATAAAATCCTCTACGCGACTTCCACCGACAAAGGCAAGACATTTTCAAAACCGGTCATCGTTGGTGAAGTAGCTAAGATACATTTGGGAATGACGCGTGGTCCACAACTAGCAAGCTCTAAAGACTATTCTATTGTCACCGCCATGGACCAACCAGGAAATATCCATTCGTTCCGGCTCACACACAAGACCGGCAAATGGGAAAAGATATCCAACGTTAATGATTCCGATGCTTCTGCACCGGAAGGGCTCATGAGTATAGCAGCTGATGATAACAATAATTTCTATGCTGTCTGGCTTGATCTTCGTGAGAATAGAAAGAACAACATTGCCTTCGCGTCAATGAAAGGGAACTCAAAATGGACAGCAAATAAATTCGCTTACAAATCTTCTGAGGATCATGTATGTGAATGTTGCAAACCTTCTATCGCGGTGAAGGGAGGTAACGTTGCAATCATGTTTAGGAACTGGCTGAAAGGATCACGTGATTTATACCTAGTCAATTCATCAAATAGTGGTCAAAGTTTTTCAGAAGCGCAGAAGCTTGGAAAAGGAACGTGGCCGTTAAAGGGATGTCCAATGGATGGCGGTGGATTGTACGTAGACTCCAAAGGTGAAATTCATACTGCATGGCAGCGCGATGGGCAAATATATTATGCGAAGCCAGGTGAACAGGAACAAAAAATTGGTGATGGACGCCATGTTGGAATGGACGGAAATTTGGTCACGTGGGAATCTGGATCGGATCTCATAGTCAAACCCATTAACGATGAAAAGCGAAATATTGGTGAGGGCACTGCGCTGAAGGTGGTTGAATTCAATGACAAGTCCATACTGGCGATTTGGGAGAAGGATGATCAGATATTGTTCAAGAAGTTATAGCTAAAGGGTGTTGTTACCCTTTAGCTATTGATATTGTTTAATTGAAGTAGTTTTGACTTAATCTGACAGTTGGGTTAACTTAATAGTGCAATCCAAAAAGTTAAACCCATTAAACTGTCAGAAAATGAGAACTGAAACTAAGTTAATCAAAACGAAGGTAGGTTTAATCAACCTAGCAGAACAATTAGGCAACGTAAGCCAAGCATGTCGCATGATGGGATACTCCCGCGACAGTTTTTACCGCATCAAAGAATTATATGATACTGGTGGAGAGATTGCTTTGAGAGAGGTTAGTCGTAAGAAGCCTATTCCAAAGAACCGTGTAGAGCCTCACATTGAAGAAGCTGCTGTTCAGATGGCCATTGATCAACCGGCTTACGGCCAAGTGCGTGCCGCCAATGAGTTAAGAAGAAAAGGCTTCTTCATTTCTCCATGTGGAATACGTTGCGTGTGGCAACGGCATGATCTGGAGACATTCCCAAAGCGATTAGCTGCGCTTGAGGCTAAGATGGCTCAAGAAGGATTGATCTTGACTGAAGCACAGATGATCGCAATGGAAAGGAAAAAAGAAAAGCGTGAAGCCTCTGGTGAAATTGAAACGGAACATCCAGGGTATCTCGTTGCCCAGGATACCTACTACGTTGGAAACATTAAAGGTGTAGGACGGATCTATCAGCAGACAGTGATCGACACGTATTCTAAAGTGGCGTTTGGTAAGCTCTACGATCGGAAGAATGCCTTGACTGCAGCCGATACGCTTAATGATAAGGTAATGCCCTTCTTCGAAGAGCAACAAATTCCGGTATTAAGGATGTTGACTGATCGAGGCACAGAGTACTGTGGAAAAGCTGAGTATCATGAATACGAACTGTATCTAACCATTGAAGGAATTGACCATTCGAAAACCAAAGTAAAAAGCCCGCAGAGTAACGGCATCTGTGAACGCTTTCACCGAACAATCCAGGAAGAGTTCTACGCAATCGCCTTCAGAAAGAAATTGTACACATCAATTGAAGAGTTACAGCAAGATCTCGACTTGTGGATCAAGGAGTATAATGAACAGCGAACGCATAGCGGCAAATACTGCTATGGTCGAACTCCATGGGAAACATTCCTTGCTTCGAAACAATTAGCCATTGATAAGATGGTCGATCAAAAATATGAATCGGCATGAGCAGACGAAGTCATTGTTTCCTCATAGGCCGCAAACAGCAGCAAGCGGAGAAGAAGTCAAGGGTGCCAAAGGCACTCGCGAAGCCCTTGACTTCTTTGGAGCGGCGGCTATCTTTGCCTTTGAGGAAAGAATGTCCGGACACCCCCGATTGTCAGATCAAGTCTTAACTATTACAGTTTAATCCTGCAGAACAGGTTCTTCTACCCTATTCATAATAAAATCAGTTGCCTTCTGTGCCAGCGCTGATGCGCTGACGAAAGCTTTGTTATCTTCTCTCAACATGTGAGTTAATCGTTCAACCCAGAACTGGATGTAAGCTGAACTGTTGTCTATCGTGTTGTTTGATATTCCAGCTTCTCCACATAGAAAGCATGTTGCAATCTCTGCAACAAGTTCTTCCTTGCAGTAATCCCTTGATCCATAAACCGCAGGCTTCATGCAAGTGTCACGATTAAGTCTTGATGTGTGGCCGGTGCTGTGAGCGAGTTCGTGGAATAGCGTGGCGTAGTATTCATCTGACAGTATGAAATTATCTCGGTTAGGAACCTTCACACGGTCTTCCATCCAGTTGTAATGAGGTTGATCACCTCCATGCTCAATCACGGGTCTTGATGGCATATCGTTGATGATGGTCTCACACATTTCAATCGAATCGTTGACGTACTTCGTTGGGAGTTTAAGCTTCACTCCTTCTACACAATCAACATTGAAGACATTGTAGTATCGAAGGAAAGGGATTCGTTTGATCTTCTCTTCTTCCGAGAACTCAAGAGTCTTCCAGTAAATCACTTCAATACTCTTCGATCCCTTCTTGATGTATCCTCCGAGTTCTTTCACTTGAAGAAACGTGAGGAACAATGGATATTCAAACTCTGTGTTATTCAGGATGAGAGCATTGATTCCTCTGTAGGGTTTTTTGCTTACATAATTTCTTGCCGGACCGAAATCATTCCAGGTCTGTTTCCAAGGTGTCTTTCCATTCTGAAGTTTGTTCATAATCATGTCATTAATTACATCATACATGTTCTTTCTTTCGCTTGCCGTTTTCATAACCATCTTTGTTTAAGTGAAACTTTGATTTTAGATGGCCATGTCTCCGGGCTTTTTGCCGGAAAACAAAAACAACTCAGCTGATACAAGCTTGCGCCAAAAGGAAAAGGAATATCAATGGGGGTTCCTGCCTGCGCCAATAAAAAGCCTTCGGCAGGCAGGCCTGCAATGACGCCAGGAATGGAAGGGGGAAACCGTTTATATGCCGGAAGCTTTTGGCATCAAGTCCGGAAAAAGCCCGAACTTTGGGTAGATAAAAGCAACCGTTAGCTGTTCTGTTTTTTGGCTTTATCGGTTCGTCTATCCAAACATTTAATATCTGATCGACAATCTCCCCGTGTGGTTATCATCTATATGTTTATGGGTATCCATTGGAAAATCATGGTCACGCCAAGCTTCATGACTAAATGCTTTGAGGCTGCGTGGTTCAAGTCTCCAAAGAAATCCGGAGGGTTTAGAGCAGATTAGCCGATCAAACCGTGCCAGTGTCGGCCATACTTACTTCACAATTAATTCATAATCAATAAGTTGAATAACATTTTAATGTTTTGCAAAATAATTTATGCATAAATGCAGTTAGTTTTGCAAAAAATATTCATCTTTATCGTATCAAAACCACTACGAATGATGAGTATGACCCAGTTAACCAAAACCCGACAAAAAATTTTTAAACCAAATTCCGAAAAGAATGAAAAATTTGATGAGCCAGGAGGAGGCAAAGAAAATCCTCGCACCGCACTTGGGAATCGTATATCGGATTTACAAAGAGGCGTATGAAGATTTGAATCGCGCGGCTGGTGCTGCTCACACCGAAATGGATAAGGGCAGTAGAAGCAAAGTTTTACACAACTTTGCCGTGGTACGAGCGAAGCAATACTTCGGAGAAAATAGAGACGTTCTTAAAATTGAAAAGTACCTTTCGATCCAACTAGTGTTCAAGAACGGTGAACACGATATTCTGGTTGGACGATTTAAAAAGATTGACCGAAAGAGTCGACTTAGCGCTTATTCTGTCAACACACACCGTGGTTATGGAATAGCTCATCAACAGTACACTCTTTTTAACAATCTTGCCACTACGTACATTGATTTCGGGTATTGTACTAATTATACAAATACCGATATCGAGTTTATTTCGGTCGTCTGCCGGATGGGAAATGATGTCATCTGGAGTTTTGATTTGAACGAAGACGACTTGAGCAATGCACAACCGATAACTACGAGTCCGACCTCACCTTCAGCCACAATACTTGTAAAGCTGAAAAAAGCGGACTGAAATGGAAAATTAACTGATGCCGCACGTCAACCACCGTATGATTCAATTGGCGAGAGAGTCCCGCGGGCTTAGCCAAACTGACTTATCAAAAAAAACAAAAATACCTCAGCCAAGGCTGAGCCGAATAGAAGGTGGTAATATGCCGGAGGTAGAGGCCGAAGTGCTTAAAGCCATTGCTACTGAACTGAACTATCCTGAATCATTTTTCAGTCAGGACTGTAATATTTATCCACCAAATATCCACTATCGCAAACGCGAAACGATTGATCAGAAGAGTCTGCTCAGAGCAGATGCCCTGATGAACATTTACAGATTCAACCTTCAGGAACTACTCAAGGTAGTTGACGTATCTAACCAGAATGTCCCTCGTATCAAAGACCAATATGAATCACCGGAGCAGGTAGCACAGTCGCTACGTGCATATTGGCGTGTCCCAACAGGGCCAATCGAAAAGCTATCAGAGTTGCTAGAAGGTCAAGGGATAATCATTGTGCCGATTGAGTTTGGAACTGATAAGATCGAGGGTCGGAGTGTTGTTGCTGACACGGGACATGCTATCATCTTTGTAAATAAGAATTCTAGCGGTGACCGCCAGCGTCTAACCATAGTCCATGAACTGGGCCATATCGTGATGCACATAAATTCAATTCCAACTTTCGGAAGGGATGAAGAAAAAGAAGCGTTCGATTTCGCAATAGAGTTTTTGATGCCTTACCACGAAGTAAAGCATCAATTAAAAGGGCGAATCACTTTGGAAAAGCTTGCACAACTGAAAACCGTTTGGAAGGTATCAATGCAAGCCATTCTAAAAAGATTACAATCATTAAATATTGTTGAGTACAATCAAGCTCGTTATCTATGGTCTCAGTTTAACGCTCAAGGTATAAGAAAGAAAGAGCCTGTATATGTTGCGCCAGAGAAACCTGTTCTGGTTAACCAAATGATTGATCTGTACCTTCAAGCAAATGAATACGCAAAGACAGACCTAGTTGATGTTTTTCGAATTCCATATCCTGAGATCGAAGAGCGTTACTTCGAAAAACCACAAAATCCGTTTTTGAGGATTAGTAAGAGTTTCTAAAAGTCCAAAGTCTCTGCGTTTAAAAAATTATGGAAGAACGAAACTTAATTAGGTATGTTTCGATTGTACTTGCAGTATTCTGAAAGTCCGCAGACTTTGCAGCCTGGATTCCTCTCAAGGCATATTCCATTCTTTAGTCCAAACATTTTGCTTTCACCTTGTTGTCCATACTTAACAAAAACAATGTCAATATACCTTATAGGCAGACCTGTTGCTTTGGCGAATTGTCGACCGTGAATAACCGTTTTTAACAATTGCTTTTCATTGTCTATCAATCCCAGCCGTTTAAATATCCTTAACAATACTCTGTCTGGTTTAAGCACGTTAAAACCAATATCAGTTAAGAAATGGTAAACCGTTGTGCCACCCAAGTAATTAAAACGATATTCAAGTTCCTCTTTTAGTAATACAAGATTTTCGAAAGAAGTGTCTGGATCAAAGCTGTCAAGGTAATTTTGAAATGATCGGTGTTCCTCAACAATTGCTTTAAATGTTTTACTATTTGCTATGCAGCATCTAATCTTTCTCTCATTTCTAATCATCTTAGTATCTGCTAGAATTCGTTGTACGTCCTCTTCTGTGTATCGAGAAACAGTTTCGTGATCGGGCAGGTGTCCTAAAATAATTTCTTCTCTACTCTCAACGGTCGAAGCGCGAAATCCTGAGTAAAAAATTATCATTGTCAACATCTCGAATAGCTCCTGATCTGTGCGCTTTCTATTTTCAAATTCTTTGAAACGACCATACTGATGGTCAAATTCTTTGTCTAAAAAACTAGATTGCTGTCTGAGTGTTTTTTGCGCCTTTTCGAATATGTCTTTGTAGTCGATCATTCGGAAGTGTGATTACTTTGTGAATTTACGCATTGGCGTTGATAGGCCAATTTGCATATGGAAATGGGAACAAAAACGCCCAGGCTTGCGCCAAAAGGAAAAGGAATATCAATGGGGGCTCTTGGAATGACGACAGGAATGCAAGGGGGAAACCGTTTATATGCGGGAAGCTTTGGCATCAAGTCTGGAAAAAACGCGAACTTTGGGCCGGATAAAAGCAATTATTCATTTGTTGGATATGACTTATCAAGAATATGAACTAATGGTTAAGAGATTCATTGAATCTCGGTTAAGGGAACAAGGACAAGAAGTCGCTGTACAGCACCAAAAGTCTTTTACCTCAACTTCCGGGAACACATACAACATTGACTTGTCATATGAGACCACGATGGCTGGCTTTCGTTATCTCACTATAATTGAATGCAAGAATTGGGGAAGTCATGTAGGAAGAGAGAAAATTGGATATTTGAAGTCAATAGTTGATGACTTAAAAGCGCAAAAAGGAATCGTAATTAGTTCAAAGGGATTTCAGAGAGGCGCGATCGAATTCGCAAAGAGCAACAATATTGGCCTTTTAAAAATTACTAATGAGCAGTCTAATAAAATGATTTCTTATTATGACGGTGGCATGAAACAACTTGAGCTAATGTTGGAAAGTGAAAAAGAAATGATCGATCACGAGCCATTTGGCCTCGCAGGGCTTTTTGGAACTTCCACATCTATAATAAATTTTATAGCAAACAGCTATGGTAAAAACCTAGGCAAGTTTTTAGAACACGAATTCTCGCCTGCGATGTTAGATTATCAGGACCTAGGTCTTGATCTAAAGGTTAAGGAAGAACTTATAAAATTGCCAGAAAATTGGACTGAAAAATATCGCCAATACGAAACAGCGGGATTGGGCTATAAGATTGCCAATGAGGCTGAATTGCGAATTATTAGTCTCCAATTAAGCCTTCTCAAAACAAGAATATAGGAAGAACAGACCTCTTGTAACTTAACACGTTCATTGCTAAATTGACTAAACAAACCCCTTTCTAATTTGATCCCTATATATGAACAAGGTAAGGGCGATGGCATTGGTCACTCCTTCGACTCCTTTGTAACCAGATTTATTGATATCTGCAATGAACATTTAAATGACAAGCGAGCTAGAGCATTCGCTTTTCTTCTCTATGACTTCAATGATTCCCAAATAAGAAAGATCCTCAAAAGTCAAGGCGGCTTCGCAAGACTAGATCGTCTTTCTGGAACTGATCTTTCACTCTTTTATCTCCACTCAAGCGATCAACGCCTAGTAAAAATGTTCAACCAGGTTTTCCTGACCGCCTTTGAGGTTGACCAACAAAAAATCAAACTCCCAGTCCTAATCTTCTTTAAAATATCGGACAACGAAGTTTCAGACCTTTCCATTGTAGAACTAGAACAATCAAACTTACTGTTCGCCTTCAATGAGCTGTACGAAATAATTCAAAATTACATTGATCGCCTTGACAACAAGACAATCGTCCCATTACAACCCAAAATCAACAAGGCAAAGAAACTTCTGGGTTCTGCAAGCAAGGTTGCGTTTGAAAAATTCATTGAATGGCTTATGACAAAAGCAGCAGAAGTAGGCGCTCAGAACTTTTAATACATTAACATGACAAGAGAAGAATGGCAAAAAGCATATGACCGGTTGGACACTGTGCTGTCTGATTTCCAAGCGGGCTATAGTGATTACAAACATGGAAAAAACAAGAAAATAAGAGATGCAGGGGAACGTAAAATGGACCATGCGATTACTATTGCTGATGCCTACATTACAGGTAACATTGAGCTCTACAAGTTACTCACAGGCGAAGAAGGTAGTGACTATTCACGAGCCATTAACTATGACGAATTTAAACGGCCAAACTATTTTGGTGGAGATTTATCAAAACTTTTACGCGCAATAAAAGAAGAAAAGATTAGTTCACGTCAAGAATAAACAAAAGCTTGCCAGGGATTCACAAAACGCTATGGCAAATTGCAAAAAATAGTCCCTGAGCAAGCTTCTTTATAAATTAAACTTTCACTTTCCGCTTCGGCTGTTTCTTCTCACTCGTCAAAGCCTCATCAGGTTCTTCAACTGACGCGCTCTGCTTCCGCTCTTCCTTTGGTGATGAAACCTCCTTTCCATTATCAACTCTTGTTTCCTTCTTTTCATTCTCTTGATAGACCTTCTTCAGATTTGAGTCATAGACATTGAGCGATTTGAATTGTGGGTTCGCTTCGATAAACATCTTCTCTTCCTTGTCCCCTTTCACAAACGTTACTTGATGTAGATTACCTCGCTCCAGCGATTGTGTGAGCCGATCACTGGTTGTCTGATCATTGAGCTCTTTGATTGGATGCTTCTTCAGTACATCCTGAAGATTGAATCCGTAGGCTTCGTGAATCATTTTGAATTTGTGATTGCCGTTGTTATCCTTCTGATTCCAATCGATCTGCAGCCAGGCGTTGTACTTCTCTCCTTCCTGATTGGTGAGATCCTTATTCACCGATCTTCCATTCAAAAGATTGTAAGCCTCCTTAGCAGTTACCCCGCTGTTCTTCTTGATGAAGAACGTCTGCGCCTTTTCCTGATCGGCACTTTGTCCGGGAAGTGTTGCGGAATATTTATTGAAAAAGTACATATCAGATTTATCAGACTTACTGAAATCCAAGACATAATTGACTTTGTCTTTTCCATACTGATTTTCAGTGTGCAATTGGAATCCGGTCTTCCCAGAATTCAACTCCTCCGTAAGCTTGTTGTTCAAGCCTTCACCAAAGCCAAGGTATTTGATACCCTCCTTCAAAAATTCCAAGTTCTTTGCATTCATAACTTATGGTTTTAATTGATTGTTAACAGATGCTTTGATACAGGCAGCATCTTCGCCTTAAGAATATCTTTGTTGTCAACCTTCAGAGCCAGGTGTCTCCCACCATTTTCTTCGAAAAGATTGATAAATAGTCTCTTCCCATCCGGAATGGTGAACTTCTTCACTGCATAGATCAACGTTGTGCTTGCATAAGCTTGAATGCGTTCAGAATCATTTCCGATGTATAATGGGTTAATCTCTGTCTCTTGACTTGAAGTACGCTTTACCTTTTTCCGATCACGGATCAAGAACTTCAGTGACTTGATATCATAGCTGATTGAGCTCTTATTCCGGATTTGTATTCGATAGTAGAGTGTGTTACCATGAATGAATATCTCCTGAAGGGAAAAACTCATGTGGTACTTATTATACTGGTCGATCTGACCTGTCACATACTGCTTGAGGGCCAATTGTGAATCGACTTGAACGTCCCTTTCATTCACGGCATCTTTCACAAGTATGAGAGATTTCTTTCCAGTGTTTCCAGCAATGGTGATGGCCTGCTCAGATGGAGTATCTGAATACGTTACCGTAAATTGATGCAGGACACCGTCAGCCGTAATCACCGTTAGGTTTGTTTCCGGAAATTGCTTGCGTCCCGCCTTGACCTGTAGAACGTTCTCAACTCCCCTCGCCTTTTGCGCTAATACATCCTGACTACCACGATCAACAGACGTGATTGAAAAAGGAAATATTAAACTGGTCGTTTTGCTATAGGAAATTGAAAGCATTTTATTCTCAACTTCTTGGCCGAACGATGTGCTGGCAACCATAACGATGATCGCCCACAATGAAACTGTCTTTGTCATAAATTTCTAGTTTTAATCTGTGTTTTGATTATTCTTGTCCTTGAGAAAGATCTTATATCCGGCTTTTACAGTCACTTGGATTAACCGTGTCTTCTTCGACAGTAAACCTTTAGCTGCCTCTATCCCTGCGCTCGCTGCCTGAACTTCTATGGACGGATCAAGCGAACCCAGTTGTATGTCTTGAATTGCCTGGTTAGATGATTTCTTTGCAGCGTCACGGGCAATTGCGCCCGGAACATGAATCCCCTCCAGTCCATCAATGTCATAAACAGTAAGTGCTACCGGATAGACAGAATTATCATATTGGATGGATGTAACCTTAATCGTCAGACGTTCTCCGTTCAAACCGCACACACCATAAACGAAATGACTTTTTGGAATACGAATACCGCTGACGTTTATATCATGAAGCAATTCCATTTTGATGACCGAACCGGAAACGAGGTTTTGGTTACCGTAGATTTCAGCTCGGATTGCATTTGCTTCCAACGCGGGCAATACCGATTCTTCAAGTCCGTAAAATCCATTTTGTGCAGACATTCCTGGAAGCGTGTGGCTGGAGCCATTATTTCCAAGCACACTGATTTGTTCGTCTGGAGCGTTTGGCCGTGTGGTAAGTGCGTCATTGTTCTCTCTTTCAGATTTCTCCAATCTTGATTTGACGCGGTCTGGATGCTGAATGTCGAGGATCTGACTGAGCACACCGTTAATCTCTTCCATCTCTTTGTCCTGTGTAGGATCGTTCTGCATCATTTGCATCATACCTTCCAGCCTGTCGACATCTGTCTGAATTGCACTGGTTGACGGTTGAGTCACCTTTTGGTTAGTCTGCTTCCTGTTGCTTGACTTCGTAGCAGGCTTCTCGATCTCCTTCTGAAGCTCCGATAATTTCTTATACACCTTGGCTTCGGTTGCGTCCAGCGGCTCAGTCTTTTCGCCAAGCGATGCATTGATTCCTCCAACTCTACGAAGAGAATCGCGCTTCGAAGTATCTTGCGTCACCTTGAGAGTTGCCAGTCTGAAGTATGGGTCGCTTCGTTTTGCCTGATTAGCTTTTACGGAATCTCTGCGTGCTTTTTGATAAAGCGTAAGTTTGTCCCATGCATTTCCTTCGTCATCATTAAACTTTGGTCCTGGTAGCTTAACGTTCAATCCGATTGACTCAGTTGCCTTTGCCAAAGCCTCGCCCTTCCCTCCGCCCAATGCCCAAAAGAACATGGTCATGAATGGTAATACCAACATCGGCACCATCATGTAGAACTTTCTTTTTTGAATAAATTTCTGTGAATGCGCTTTCATGTTTTTTAACTTTTATCTTCTAACCCCTCTTGATTGAGATGGAATAAAATGAAGATCTCTTTCATACTCCATCAACTTTTCTTTAGAAATCTGTTTCCAGTCATCGGTTTTGTCGTATGCACGTTCCGAGTATTCTATATCCCGGTTGATGTATACTGCACCCTGATTGTCAACAGCCACATAGAACGATTCAAACTCCCCATCGATCTCGCCTTTCATTTTCCCAACTGGAGTTAGTTGGTCTTCCGTTGTCGCTTTTTCTCCTTCCATAAATATGTCGTATGGCATCGCTATTCCGTCCGGTTTTAAACCGGCTTCCGCTTTCTTCTCGTGAGATGAATTCAGAATAAGCATGACGCTGATTACTGTTATACAAACTCCAAAAACGATGACTAGTAATCTTTGTCGGTTTTCGGATAGACTATTGAATGCGCCATTCAAAGCATCAACTCTTTTATGGCAAACGGTCTCAACCTTTTTAAAAGTGTCCTTGATGATCATAGCTATCGATTTTCACTTTTGATATCCCTGTTTTCAAGCGTGTTCCATTTTTCAATCAGGAATCCATGCGGATTGTTGTCCGACCTTAGCACGTTTCTCAGAAAACCTTCCGTGACCAAACTTCGAGTGACGATTGATGTGGCCCTGATAATCTTTTGCCTGGCAATGCATTTGAAATAAAATGGATACTGATTGATGTCTACATTGATACTGTCAATTTGAATCTCCTGGCTCACGTTACCCGAAATGATGTTCGCGTAGTAACTATTCTCTCTCAGGTTATCATACTGAGTTTGAGCAGTTGCGTCCGCCAGGTACAGAGCGGTTTTAATATTGCTCTGGATGACCTTATCATCAGGATGAAGTGTAAAAAAATAGTAGTGAAACATTCTAACATGATCCCGAGCCTCAACTGGGATATTTTCCTTTCGTTCGGAAGAGAACGCTTCGATAGCTTTTCCATTGGCTAAGATGTACACCTTTGCCTGAGTAGCCTGAACTACCTGATAACTTTTGTACACAGTATAGCAGCACAGCGTGACACATCCGATGATCAGTAAAAATGAAAATGAACGAATGTGCTTAAAGGCATTGTCGATATTCTTGAGTTGTTGAAACATAGTTTAATGGATTTTTGGTTTCTATTTTCCCGCTAGCTTTTCGTGCATGTAGTTCGTTCCATTGACGCCATTATCACTTGACGACCTATTGTTACCCGAACCGCTTGGATTCACAACCGAACCTGCACTTGCCACTACATGACTAGCAGTGGAGTTTGCACCTGTTGAAAACATGTTGGTTGCTTTATAGAGCAAAGCATTTGCGCCTCCGGCATGAACGATGTAATTCGCGATACTTGGAACAGTGAAGTATCCTATGATGCCGATCACCATGAAGATGAGGTACGCTGAATCTGTTGAACTGAAAAAGGTATCACCATACTGATTGACCTGATTGATGTCAATCTTCAGCATGTTCTCCTGGATCTTGCCGATCATACTTCCAAAGATGTTAGCTACCGGAAGCCACAGGAAAATATTGATGTATCTGGCTAACCAAACAGAGAGGGTGTGATGTAGTCCGTCAAAAACTGAAAGACCAAAAATCAACGGACCCAGAATAGCGAGGATAATCATATAAAACGTCCGGATTGTATTGATGCAAAGCGCTGCCGCCTGATACAGTACATGCAAAATCTCAGACATCCATTGCTTTATAGAATTGCGGAAGTTGTAAGAAGCTTTTGCCATGGCAAAACGAACATCGTTTCCTATTCCGTCAAGAAATCCTTCCTCATCTCCTTCCGGATGGCTGTAGCGATACCATTTTGCGCGGTCTCCTTCTCCATCTACACCAACATACATTTGCCATAGTGGACTCTTCCTGATTGCTTCTTCCTTTCGCTTTAGCAGAAACGCCACGGAATTATTTGAACCATCGATCATTGCAGCGGTCCCGGTCACTGTTGGTGAGAGCACAGAGTTGATAATTGTAAGGACAGTCGGAAACATTAAGATTGCCAAGCCAATGGCAAAAGGCCGGAGCAAAGGATAGAAATCAATTGGCTCGGCATTAGCAATGTGTCGCCAGACTCTCGCAGCGATATACCACATGGCCGCGAAACCCGCGAGGCCTCTCCCGATGTCGATCAGTTGAGAGCTGAGCGGAATCATCTCATCGTAGAGAGTGTCTAGCACGCTTCTGAAGCTTTCTATTTCACCGGCAACCTGCGCGTGCGAAAGATTAGGCAATAGAATTCCAGCACCCACTATCAAAGTGGTCTTAAAATGACTTTTCATAAGCTTTTAGTTTTCTACTTCATAGAGTTTTTCCATTCCATCAACTTCACTGCTCTCCTTCGCTCTCTGCACGACAAGAACCTCTGTGCTATTATTGAAGTACTTTAAAAAGGACAACTTACTTTCCATGTCGAAGTAAATCCGGTCAATCGATTGAATCCTTTCGTCATCACTCATCCGAAGTTTGTTTGCTGTCACGATCATGGTTAGCTCTTCCAGATTTCTCAGACTTTGTTTAGCCAGATATGAATAAACTCTCTCCAGATACTTAATCTCATCGGGTCTCAGATTAGGATCGCTCTTAAATTTATTGAACGCCCTTTTATACTCCTTGATGAGCATTGATTGGTATCGGATGATATCCGGTATTCTCTTGTATTTAGATACTGATGGATTGACAGCAAATAGACCATCAAGAAACACCTGATGTAGATTAAAATTACCTTCTGCTATATCCTTGATCCTATTGTATCCCTTCGTGAGAATCTTGTATCCCTTATACATATTGTCAAGGATCTCTTCCAACTGTTTCAACTTCTCGTAGTTTAAAATCAATTGAGTTGCCTCTTGCGTCTGGCCATGTGACGTTGTTAAAACGCAAAGCATAATCGCTATTAAAATGGTCTGTCTCATAATGTTCTATTTTAAAACCAATTCCTCCTGTATCTTCACTTCAAGGTCCTCTTTGCTTCGCTGTGCAATCAACACCTGTGTAGAATTTGAAAATGACTTCGTGAATTCAAACTTGTCTTTCATATCCGAATACAACGCATCAACTCTCTTCACTCGTTCATCATCTTTCATTTCAAAATCAGAATTACTTAACACGCGATCGAGTTCATCCAGGGACATCTGAGATTCTCGAAGCATATTGGCGTAAACGCTTTCAACATACTTCTTCTCTTCCGGAGTGAAATATTCGCTCTCATTTGTCAGGTCTTTCAATCTTCGAAACTCAATCATGATTCTTTTCTGATATGCGATGATGCCCGCAACCTTGGCCGATCCGCTGACTACCGAATTCACATTCCCTAGTGATTCAAGGTATTCAATGTCCAAATCGAACTTGCCTTGTTTAATATCACCCACTATGGTTAGCCCTTTGTCGACAATCTTGTAACCTTTCTTCAGATAATCCAGGTATACCTTGAGCGCTGCAATCTGCTGAAGCAGATATTGCTTCTGTGTCTTCTTTTGCCGAAACCATTCATTGAAGGTTTGTGCATTTGAGATATTTACACAGAGTACAAGTGTGAAAATGGCAATGAGCTTATTCATCAGGAAGTCCGTATAGTTTCTTCACAACATCAATCTCATGATCATCTTTCGCGCGGTTAATACTGAGAAGCATGTTCTGCGTATTGAACTGTTTTAGGTCGAAGTAATTTTGATCAATCTCGCTCGCAGCTTGCTCAATGATTTCGAGACGCTTTCCATCGGTCATCTGGGTTTTAAAAGAATTGATCACAATCAAAATCTGATCGAGATTCCTAACACTTTCATCCATAATGCCAGAATAGATCTTCGCCATGTATTCCCGCTCACCATCGGTAAAGTGCTCATCGTTTTGAACAATGTTCCAGCACCTCTTGTATTCATCAACGATACGAACCTGTTTGTCCATTACCTGACGGACGCGCTGATACATCGCGATTGTGTTCTTCACCTTCCACAGCTCTTCGTAGTAGTCAGCATAGAGTTTACGATGCTTTTCGGTCCATTCGGCTATCTCAGTAAGCTTCAGTTCATTTAACTTATTTTCTAGAACCTTCTGAGCATTCTGCAGCCATATCGTCTTGTTCTGTAAACGTTGGATCATAAGATCAACAGCTTTGATGACCTTCTTGACTGCTTCTTTAATGATTTTGGCAATTGGAATGGCGGCATCCGCCTCAGCGCATGGCTGAGTTACAAGGACAACCGCCAGTCCCAATGCAAAAAATATCTTAGGTGCTCTCATAGATTTATTGTTTATGCTGCGTTCCCTAATCGAATATCATTTGCTAATTCAGCAATACCTTTCCGAATGTCACCATTCCATTTCTTTGCATATTGCTGAACCTTCATCTTCTCCGACTCTTCGGTAGTGTACGCCAGGTATTCTTCAAGCGAAACTTCTGTTGCATACACCTTTGATTGCACACCTGCGAGACTGATAAACACCTCTTTGTACTTACGCTTCGGATCGTTGCTTTTATTGATCGACAGTATGAGGGCCTTCTCCTTTTCCGTGAGCCCTAAGAGCTGCTGAATCAGGTCGAACTTGTTTTGATATTTGCTTTGATCCAGCAGAATCTTACAATCGGAGTTATTAATGATTGCTTGTTTCACCACAGGCGAACTTATAATGTCTTCAACTTCTTGCGTCACGACAATAGCTTCGCCAAAGAACTTCCGCACGGTCTTGAATAGATACTTGATGTACTCAGCCATCCCTTCCTTCGCAATCGCTTTCCAGGCTTCTTCAATCAGGATCATCTTTCTAATCCCCTTCAGCTTACGCATCTTGGAAATGAATACCTCCATTATGATAATTGTCACTACCGGGAAAAGGATTGGGTGATCTTTGATGTTGTCCAGCTCAAATACGATGAAGCGCTCCTTCAAAAGTTCAAGATTCTCTTTTGCATTCAACAAATAGTCAAACTCCCCTCCTTTGTAGTAAGGCCGTAGCACGTAAAGGAAATTTTCAACATCGAAGTCCTTCTCTTTTACTTTGTCATCCTTAAGAATGAGCACAAATTCATCCCGTAGAAATTCATAGAAGGTATTAAAACATGGAAACATTGACTTATCGGTTTCGAGGCGCTTGTAGTAAGTCTGAAGTGCGATTGACAATGCCACATATTCAGAACGATTGAACGTCTCATCATCCTTCTTCCATAAAGCAAGCAGAAGCGTTTTAATACTTTCCTTTTTCTCTGTATCGAGCGTATCACCGTCTGCGATGTAGAAGGGATTAAACTTGATCGGATTTGCCTCGTCATAGGTGAAATAATATCCATTCACCAAATCACACAGCCCTTTGTAGGAATGGCCCACGTCCACGAGCACGATATGTGTGCCTTGTTCATAATATGACCGGACCATGTGATTGGTGAAAAAGGATTTTCCGCTGCCTGAAGGTCCAAGAATGAATTTATTTCTGTTTGTAATGATGCCCTTCTTCATCGGCTCATCAGAAATGTCCACATGTACAGGCTTGCCGGTTAACCTGTCTCCCATCCTGATTCCAATCGGACTTATTGAAGATTGGTAGTTGGTCTCAAGATTCAGAAAGCATGTTGCCTGTTCCGCGAAAGTATCGAACGTGTCATTCATCGGGAAGTCTGCCTCGTTGCCTGGAAGACCAGCCCAGAAGATCTGCGGTGCTCCGTCAGTCTCTTGCTTGGGTGAAGCATCCATCTGCGCCAATGCAGATGAGACCTGCGTTTTGATTTCTTTCAGGTCCTTTTTGTCTTCTGTCCAAACGAGAACATTGAAATGAGCTTTTACCGGAAGTCTTTGAGATGCGATTGCTTCGTTAAGGAAATCATTGGTTGCATCCCGGCTGATGGCGTTCTCGCGAGAGTATGACGAGAGTGATTGCAACCTTAGCCGTTTACTCTCAAGCTGTTTAATTGTTTTCTGAACATCTTGAATGAAGATGTACTGATTGTAAATGTGATTGCACGGAAGAAGCTGCCCTAGATGAGATGCGAATCCAACACTGAATTTCGTCTTATCTGTTGAATATTTATCGTAGTTAATTCGCGAGCCACACAATGACGGCATATCTTCAACATCGGCCAGCGCGAACAACTTACAATGATCATCCCCAATGAAAATTCCGTCCTTAAAGGAAATATCCTTTACAACTGGGACCGCTCCCTTTGACTGAAGAAAACAATATTGTTCAAGCAATCCGACTTCATGCTTATTACCGGTGAGTTCATCATCCTTAATTCTTCTTAACTTGACAAAACCACTGTCCTGCAAGATTCTCTCGAATTGACCTACAGAGTCGTGAAATTCCTGAAGCTTCTGATCATTGATGGTTTCCTCTGGAACGATGTTGCGTTTGGTCAACGTTGAGAACATGGAACTAGAGTCTTTCCGATCACTCAGTTTCTTCGTTACCATGATGTAACACGTATGATCCAGATACGGTCGCTCATTGAAGAACCGTTCGCTTGAGTGCGAGAGGAATGTCAAAATCTTATCATCAAAAGCACCATTGACCTCACGAGAGCGAAACCAATCCTGCTTGTGAAATACTGAATTCACCGGCAAACATTTGATTGCCTTTACCAACGCATGATGAAACGATTCATATTCCTGATCTGACAACGTGAAGATCTCTGGCAAAGTCGCCTCAAATGCTACGGTGATATCTCCACACTTTGAAAGTATGCAGTCGTTCTCGACCTTGTAAATCGGAAACACTTTATCTATATCTACTAAGCCTGACATATTAAGATGGATTTGAAAGTTGGATGAAGAGCCTCCTGCTGGCGCAAACCAAATGTGATGGAATGGTTCGTCTTGCAGCTCTCTTCATGAGACCGTACTGGCCATACTGATTGCTGATCTTGTAAACGAACATGAACAGCACCGTTCCCAGGATGATGATCAATCCCAGACATATAAACATGTTGACACCGATGATGTAGAGAATTGAAAACAATATCAATAACACCACGAGTCCTCCGCCAAGGTATCCTATGTATTGAGCCTTTAATCCTTTGAATTCGATTGGCTTATTGATACCCTTGTTTATATTGTATACACTGGTTGCCATTAGATGCCAAAGAATGAACCCAACACCGTAGCCACAATTACCAGGAACACGCAACTACCAAACCACGCTGCCGCTACTTTACTCGTATCGGGGTCACCGCTGTTCCATTTCTGATAAACTTTGACTGCTCCAACAAGTCCAACCACTGCTCCAATAGCATACATGAGCTGAGTTCCAGTATCAAAATATCCGCGTACCTGAGTGGCGGCCTCATTGATCCCCGCATTACCGTCCTGCGCATAGGCAACAACGTACGATAAGCAATACACTGACAGAGCCAACACAAAGGCTCTTCCCCTTCTGATCGTTTTCATTTTACTTTTCATAATTGTTTTTAGTTGTTGATTGATGTATAACTTCTCCGTTGGCATTCAACCACAATGATTCGAGCTCCTCTGCGCTGAAGCTTATGGATTGATTGCCCTTAAAATATTCATGGATAAAACTGATTACCTCCCGCTGCACTGGAGTACCGGAGAATTCCGGACGTTGTTGGATTAGTCTTGTGATTTTCTCTAGGTAAGTCGTCTTATCTTTCTTCTTAGAAGCCAGGTACATGAACACTTCCTCTAGTGCGTCCATCATATCTGCACCGGCAGACTCAGCGCGATTTGCAGCGAGTAATTCTTCCGGCTGAGATTCAAAACTCAGATCTTCGGATGACGCGACACTTTGCTTTGTAGGAATTTGCTTGCGAATGGAGGTTGAGATACTCCCCATGAATTTGCCTTGCCGCTCATTACTTTTAGAAATGTCTGGCTTTGCTTTCGAGACAGATTCGCCTTTAAGCTTTTGAAGGATGTCCCTCGAATAGAAGATTGCGATTGTTATGAAGTAGTATCCAGCCGCTAAACATCCTACTGCAAACAGATACTCCTGCCACGAAATAGATTTGAACATATGACCTCCGTTTTTGCGTTACGGAGGTAAAGGTGAGATCCGTCAAAAGGAAATGATACACAGTTGGGTCACAGGTGGGGAAGATTTTACGAAAATGCCTTGTTACTCAATATCAGGCGTATTTCCAGTCAATCGAAAATATCGAATCAATGGTGGATGAGCGTCTTGATCTGGAGTCATATAACGATCAAGGATATCGAGTGTATCCGATTTAGGTTTTACAAAGTCCTTGTCGATAATAATAAATTGCGTAGCACTTAGAGGCCCAGCAGCAAGAGTATACAGGTAATCGTAGAATTTTTCAAACAATTCCTTATTGACATTTTCACCTATGTTTTGCATTGGAGTATCTATCATGATAAAGGATGGTATTGGCAGATTATTCCGTGATGCAACCAAGTGGATCGATAGCAGGTAGCAGACATTGAAAAGAGTTTTCACCCCGCCACTTCCCGCGTTGTAAAAATTCCATGGAAAATTAGACTCACCTTGGTGCCAAATTTGAACGTCCCAATTCTTCAAAGTAATTTTCGCAACGTCACCACTCGAAACTACTGGTAAATTAATTGTCAGGAGCGACTGCATGAATGTCTCTTCCAGTTCTTTGACGTACTCTCCTGCCTTTGTCAAAGTGCCTTTTTCAGTTTCAACCTCTCTTTTCAATCTTTGCTCATCAGATGCAATCTGGTCCGCGTCATCTTCCAGTTTCTTGATCTCCTCAGGCATAACCTTAATCTTATCAAAGCTTTTTAATCTCTCTTCTAGGGTTGCTATATCCGTATCAACCTCCCGAAATCTTGACAAAAATGCAGAATCATAATTGCGCAGCTGATTTTGAAGGATGCCATCCATCCGCTGCTTGTCCCCTAGAAGGTCATCCAATTTCCGTTTTTGAGTGACAAAAGCCTTTTCATGAAGTTGAATAGAACCTTCAAGGTCAGCGATCCTCGAATCAAGGTCTACACGGATCTCCTCTGGCTCTGGTCCTTTTTCAATTTTTTCGGTCGATTGGTGACACAGATAGCAATCATCGCCTGACTTATATTTAACAGTATTGCCACAGGCGGGACATAATTCAAATTTAACATTCCCAAATACGCTGCTGGCAGATTCCACCCTTGCCAATTTGAATTTTGACGAGATAAGTTCCGCACGAAGACTTTTCTGCTCCTCAATTCGATCATTAAGATCTGATTGCGCGTCTTGAAGATCCTCAATCGGTTTAATCAAGTTACGAATCTTGTCTCGCAATTCATCACTGCTATGAGTATCTGAATGATAGCTTCCTTCAAGATTTTTTCTTTTCGCAAATAGCTTGCCTAATTCAACTTTTGTGGCTTCAACCTGAGATTCAATGGAGTCCGTAGAACCATAACCAAAACGCTCTAAAAAAGAACGCAACTCAATAGCAGTTCCAAGTTTTTTCTGCCTTTCCAACTTAGCTTTTTCCAGTTGATACTCAAGGCTGCTAAGCTTTTCAGAATAATAACCAAACACAAAGCGAAGAACGTCTTTACTGCTATTTGCACGGATCGGATCTTCGATGCGATAAAATGATGAGTCCAAATGTTCCTGTTCGAGATAGCAATACCACATGAAGTTGCGAAAGCTTAATCGAATCAGAGGAGAATCATCGTCAGACTTACTTCTCTTCACACGCAAAGGCTCAATGTCCAAAAGATAAAATAAAAGGTCACTCAGTGATTCAATTCCTCCTTTCCATATCTCTGTTTTTTTTGATTGAATAGGCGCTAGCACTGAAGCAGACTTACCATCTTTCGCACGCCAAGTTACCTGTACATTTTCCGTAGTTGATGCTCGCTCAAGCAAAACTTCGAAATCTCCAATATTCGCTATGAGAGACGCAGACACAAATTCTTGCTGCAATGCAATGGTCATTTCTAGTGATCCGCCTAAGCAAAAGTCAATTAATCTTGCAATTGTTGACTTGCCAGCACTTATCTGCCCATGATAGAAAAGGACTTGATGCTCTAAGTCTAATACTTCACGATCCTGCTTCCATTGAAGCGCCAGTGATTTGAATCTGATTTTCATTCAATTTCTGTTCGAAGATTTAATGATACTATCTCGGGAAAAGTCTTGTAAACAAAATCCTTAAGATAAGTTCCTGAGTAATTGAAGTTGTTAAACAGCAGTGTTGCCCTCTTTGCTATGTCAGAAAAATAAATATTTGCTATTAGCTCTTGGGCCAATTTATCCCCTCTGTCAGTCAGAGCAATTTTGGTAGTCTTTCCGTCCATTGCATAACTAGCGAGACCTCTTGCAATTAAAATGTTCAAAAATCTTCTGTATCGGAAATCCCAGGGGCCATACTTATATCTGACCATTTTCGATTCTACACTGCCGCGTTCAAAATCCTTCACGTCTACATCTTTGCCCGTCCGTCCCTTTGATTTAATAGCTCTCTCTAAATAGACTGGGTATCGCAGCAAAAAATCCAACTTCGCAAGTTTTGTCATTCCATCGACAGATTGATTTTTAGCGTTAAATTGACGGAGCAAAATCAATATCCTAGCCAAATGAATATCTTCATTGACGTCCAACGAACTCATTATTTCAAATAGTGTCATTCTAAATAGGAAATTTTTCGCTCCACCAAACCTTACATTCCTCAGTCAAGATTCCTGCCATCCCCAAAAGGTGCTCTTGCTTGCAATCAAAAAAACTTTGCTTCTCTGTATCGAGTCTCCCCTTCAATCTTCTTCTCAAGTCCCTTAACATCTCAGTTCCAAATGCTTCATCTTTCTTAAAACTGTCGTCATACGCAGCTTGACATTCATTCTGAACTATCAGTTTCACCTGTCCGTACTGCTTAGAAGCTTTTTCGCTTCCATACTTATGTATCCAAGAAATAAAATGCTTTTCCGCAGCGAATTTATTGTCCTTCTGTAACCCGACATTTTCAAAAGAAATCTGTCCCTTATCCATTTTAAGAATAAGCTTTTTAGTCTCTTTGGGCATAACATCGAGATCGTCTCCAATTTGCAAATGCAGCGTGACAGGATGTGCCAAACCTTGCGAAATCAACTGTTCAAGTTGCTCCCTGGTTATTCTTTTACCATCAATGAGCTTTTGCCTAGCTTCATCGGCAACATTGTTTAGACTGATGTACTCTTCTGTTAACGTGGCTTCTGAAGTTAACGAAGAAGCCTCCAGATGTTTAAAAATGATTTTTTTCGCCACTTCCTTTAACGCTCCTGAAGTCTGGTCTGCTAATTGCGGTATAACACTCAAACGGTTCTCTAGGTCAAGATCAACGTGATTTAGATGAGCTGCATCGCCCTTAAGTTCAATCTTCGCCAATACGCTAATGATGTCCCCGGGGGTACATTTACATTCTTTTGCTAGACGATTGATGATTGTTTTGGTCTTTGACCTTGCCCTTAACAACTCTGCCTCTTTCCCTTCTTTTGCATGACACACAATCCATTTTAGGTTCTTAACGGTTTCCTTCGCGCTGTAAAATCCTGCGTTGCTTACAATTGTAAACCTCAAAAATTTGCCGGGAAATTTTAATTCTAGGGCAACAAACTTTTTTAAACAATTCCAAATACTCTCATTCTGTGTCTCGAAAGGTCCAAGTCCCAACTCTCTTGTTTTCACTTGTACACCGATAAACTGTCCATTTACCAATTTGACTAGTATATCTTCGTGGTGTTCACAAAAGACTTCTGATACCCCTGAAGAATTATCTAGTAGGCTAAGGGAAACTATTCCAGCATAGGTCAACTGATATTTAAACCTCCGTAAGGTGTCGTCTCCTTTATCTTTTGAATCAACAATCGTATCTAGAGCCATGGATTCACATTATAGCGCGTGTAGTTCCTTGGCTTTCTTCCAATTCTTTTTGAGAATGGGCTGTTTGACAGATGTCTCTCCGTTAGAAGGTTCTCCAGAGAAATGACAATACTTCTCAGGATAGTTTTCATCACCATACTCGTTCCATTTCTTATAAGCCTCCTTACTCAAAGGCTTTTCGATGTCGAATGGAATTGACACGCCAGTCCGAATGCAATAGCCTTTCCCTTCATTTGATGATTCCTTTGTAGTTTTCTTTGAACCGTTTTTCGCATCTATTTTCTGGACCGTTACTCGGATCTCTTCACTGATCGTCAACAGCCTCTGTACTTCATCGAAAGTGTCCTTATATAGTTCTGGGTCTGCTTCCTTCGTAATATGAATTCCCATCTCATTATTATTCAGCTGTGAGAATTCATAGAGATTCATTGAAGTAATGATTGCCTCATTATCGTTGATATAACATTTCGCGTGAAGTGTTTTGCAGATCGATGTCCGAACCCCAATCTGATTAGCAAGCCAGTTGTTTTCATCCGGATGGAGCTTGTTTTCCCGGTAGACAATTCGAATGTCTTTTTTCTGGATGTTAAGGTTTTGGATATGTTCTTTGATTCGGTCATTGAACTGCAAATACGGGCTGACAAGAATGAGTTTATCCTTTGTCCTCTTAATGAGTTCTTCTAAGTAGAAAGTCACTCCACTTGTATTCAGGAATTTCGCCATAGGGGTTATATAAAATAGTTAACAGCTATCTGTTAATGGATAGAGTTCCAAAGCCAATTGAGGATTCCAAGTGGGCTCGTGATCGCGCGGATCGGGTGGGTCAGGGAATCACCGACTACTAAAGTAAAGATTTAATCACAGCCGGTCAACTGTTTGCAGGGGTTGTGATTGGACTAAAAGCAAAAAGGCAATCTTTCGACTGCCTTTTTGATATAATTATGTTGTTAAATCTATCATCAGCTAGAACGCTTCTGAAAAGCCTTAGGAAATCCATGCTTTTCCAAGAACTGTTTAGAGTCATTGGCTTTCTTCACAAAGAATGCCTCATTGCCGTAATCCCTCACGGTGGAATTCACTACTGCTTTTGAGTCTACTTTTTGAATGTGTTTCTTTTCGTTAGCCATTTTTGACCTCGTTTTCTACCCTACAAATTTAAGCATTTATTTTCGCCTTGCCATAAAGGCCTCGTAATTCGTGCCCATCTGGAAGGCCTCCCAGCCCACACCCTTTTTAAACGCATAAATCTCTAAAATTGGTTCAATTTGAGCCAAATTAGCCGAAATTCCCATTTGATACAGCCTTGTCCGGGCCGGGGTGCTACCTTCAGCATACACCAACATGTCTGGATAAGCGGCTGTGAAATCCAGAACAGTGGCAGCCACGGTCGCCAGCACTTTTTGGGTGTCGTGGTTATTGGTAGTCGAGACGTCATCGATCCGCGATTCCGCCTCATTCCAATCACCAAATCCTAAGTTGAAATAAGTCATACCGTCAACGTTGCGCGGTGAGTAGCGCACGACCTTCTTAATTGAACCCTTAGGACCATTGCTCTCGAATTCAAAATCGAGATACGATTCGTTCGTCTGAAAACTGTATTGGGCCTGATTCACTTTTTTCTACTAGGAACTCGTAAAATACCAACTTTTAGTCAACTAGCATTGGTTCGTCAAGCCGCTCAGCCAATTTGAATTTCAACTCGTCAAGAAAGACCGTCTTCGCTTTCTTTCTGCCTTGAATGTCCCGGAACGTCCTGTAGTAATTTCCAAGGTCAACATGGAAGATCTTCTCAAAATAGGTCGCAATCATCTTCACATCGGTAACAGATTTATTGAAGACGCCCGAAACCTGAAGCGCATACATCAATTCAATCAATGAAATTTTTGGTCCCGTCCATTGCAGTGGGCTGTATTCATCCACTGGCATTGTGAGCTTTTCGATTGCTTTAGTCAGATGCTCCTTCATCAACTCATAAGACTGAAGCAAACAGAATCTATGATCGAATGGCGTGCAGAAACGCGAGTCGTAAATGACATCGTTGCCAGTTTCGTGATTCTTATCAGGCAAAAAGTATTTTGAATCCAGGTAAGTTGAACCTAAATGCAAGTACTTATAAAATTCCATGTGCGTATTAATAAACGCCTGACCTTTCTGCAATGCTTCGAGGTAGTGTTTAATAATAGAATCTTTTTCCAACGGCTTTGAGACTTCGATTTCGAATAACTCGTTGTGAAACAGTAGTAAACTTACAAACTTCGGCTTGATGTTCTTGAAGAAATAAATCTCTTCCTGTGGTGATGAGAACTCGTATTGATAGAGGTAGTTCTTAAGACCATAGGTGTGCGATTTCACTATCTCTATATAATTACTCTCCTTGACAATCGAGTCCTTTGCAGATAACTCCACTTCTGCCAACTTCTCTTGCATCGTCACATATAATTCCTCGGCAAATTCTTTCATATCCATAACTAAGCTGCTTTTTTGGTTACTTGATCTACAATGTATTCAATCTCACGTTTTATCAGGAGGTAATTCTCCATAATCTCCTCTTGCGTCACATCCCGTACTTTTGGTATTGGGGCATAGTCATCTTCTTCCCGTTTTATCGCTTCATGATCGTTTATGATTTCGTTGTGAAATATTTTCAAGCTGATTTTCTGATCTGGATCATCCGCAACCATTCCAACAAACTCACCTGATGACAGTGAAGCTATTTTTGAAGGTGGAATTGCGGAATCGAGTTGTGTAGATTTGCTAACTGATGTATCAGAACTGTTTATTGAAACACTTTCGCGCTCCTGGACAATTTTTCCAAATCTGTCTGACAAAAGTTTAGCGGTCTCTCCTACTACTTGTCCACTGATGACATTTCCCACAATGTTCATTATTACTTCGGCCTGCTCCTTACCATAATCTTTCTTAAGCTGGCTGTAATCCTGCACCGCTAGTGTGGTGGCAACTTTGTTAGCCCTCGCTGTGGCCATCAATGTATCGATCCCATTAAAATATATGGTCGGGAATTCATCGAAGATTAAGCTACTCTTCATCTGGTGCTTCTTGTTCACCAGCTTAATAACACGCGTGATATAAAGTGAAAGCACTGCACCGTAGATCTGCTGCTTTTGAGGATTGTTTCCCATGCAAACGATCTTTGGTTTATCTGGATTATTTAGGTCAAGCGTAAAATCATTGCCGGAAAGTACATAGTATAGTTGAGGCGAAGACAATCTTGCTAATCCGATCTTAGCACTAGCCACCTGCCCTTCGAGCTGCTCCATCGCTGAATTTCTGAATGCTGATCGAAAAGGATTGATCAATACTTCAACTTCCGTTTCTGAACCAAGAATCTTAAACAGTGTTGGATAGTCGAGTTGCATCAATTCAATTACGTGCGGCAGGGTGCAAAAGCATCCACCCTCGAATTTCTTCAGAAACCAGATTATTGCAGTTACGAAATTTATTGGCGACTCAACAAAGAAGTCACCCTGCTTCTTAATCCAATCGCGATTTAGGCCCAGCATTATAGTTCTGGAAGACTCTGTCGCGTCTGTAATATCAAACATAGTCGAAGGATCGAGCGGATTACACCGGTGGTATATATGATCGAAATTGATCACATAAAATTCCGGTTGAATTTGATAGGCGTTTCTATTTTGGATAAGCGCGTTATAAGCAATGATCGATAAGTCATCAAACTTGAAATCGTAAACAAACATCGAAAAGCCTTTGCGGATGTGTTGAGTAATGATATGCCGAATAACAAAGTAAGACTTACCGGCACCAGGTGTACCAATAACGAGCAACGAGCGAAACGGATTAATGAAATTGATCCAACTCGAACGTTCCTTTCCTTTAATCACATACTTCGCAGGAAGATTGATGCTGTACTGATTGTCTAAAAGTCGTTCCTCCTGCGGAAACGATTCATTCCTAGAATTAAAAATGTCGGAAGTCAACTTCAGCTTTAATAGTCTTGACAGTCTCGCTCCACCTGTCAGCATTAAAACGTAGCCCAATGCGATAAAAACAAAATAACAATACACCTGCCATTGCAATTGAATTGTCATTTCAAAAACATAATGACAAGCGAAAAATATAGCAGCACCAAACACAACAAAGGTTACTGCGGCCGTTGCGCTGGTCTTCTCCTCCTTTTTACCTTTAACACCTACCAAAGAAATGACTAGAAGTAAGAATGTGAAAATCTTTGAATAATAAATGGAGTTGAACAATCCAGTTGCCGCAACCTTAATTAAAACCTTGTCGCTGAACTCACTTGTGTAACCCCAAAATTTAAAAGCCTCATAGCAGAAGTAATAACAATGGACAACGAGCACGACAAGGCTTCCCATTCTCGTAAAGTCCACAATCTTCCTCAATGCTTGATCATTCTCACCTGTCTGATGTGCCATGATAAATTTGTTAAATGGATCTTCCTCTCCGCTTCTTCTTCCTTTTCAACTCATAAGGAGTATTTGAATGATCGACATCTGCTTCAGTTAATTTTTGCAACAAATCCGAGCTAATGCCTGTACCCTGGCTTTTGACTTGATGTGTTGACTCATCTCGATATTCTTTCGCAGGCAAACGAGGTATTGGTGCACCTTTGCTGTTAGGGTCAACCTGAAAGCGATCTTGAATTCCCTTTGCGCTGTACCCCTTGCCTAATTTGCTACCATTGAATACGCACTTCGTTTCGTTGTCTATGAATGTTAATCCATAAATCCTTCCATCTTCATTCTGTCTTACAACCGGGTAAATGCCATTGGCCACCATGTGCTTGACGAAGTCCTGAAATTGCTTTCCGTGTTTTGGTTCGAAAGCATCAATGATCTTCTTTGCTCTATCCTTATGTGGCTCTTTCCTGATTTCATTGAGTTCAAACTGACCACTCAGAAATTGGAAAGTCGGTTTACCATAGATAGAGCTTGCCTTAATAGGAACTCCAACCATTTGACCTTTCTTATTTAGTAATGAGTATCGCAATCCATTCATTTTCCGAATCATCGTCCCTTCCTTTCCCTGATCTGCGAATACATTGTATTGTTTCAAAACAGCATTCAGTTCATGGATTGATGTGAACTTGTAGGACCTGACAACTGCGTTAACAATATTGGAGATTGCACGCTTGGTCTCTGATTTTCCGTAGACAGCCCTTGTGATGTCGGCAGGCTTCAGAATTTCATGTCCGTGGTTTCGCCCTTGTGCTTTGACAAGTTTGAAATCAACTTCAATTTCTCTCCGTGCCGTTTCAGACTTATCCCGGCCAATATTGTGAAGGTCGATTCTGCTCCCGTCAACTTTGACATTTGTGGTGACTAAGTGAACATGAGGGTGAGCTGCATCAAAATTCTGGTAAACAAGTTATGGTTGACTACCGAAACCGATTTTGTTTAAATAAGCCGATGCGATCTCTTCCAGCGTATTTTTATCTAGTCGATCGCTCTTGTCAAAATTTAAAGAAATGTGAACCGCGTTGGTCTTTACTTTG